>ERZ746981.310-NODE-310-length-24641-cov-1033.670575_pt1 | contig 24641 bp, 21 predicted proteins | sample MGYA00374948_ERZ746981 | MGnify/ENA primary metagenome ERZ746981 (study PRJEB28757, sample SAMN06711160) | food metagenome | host: microorganism | place: China:Harbin | collected 2017-01-30 | study: EMG produced TPA metagenomics assembly of the Analysis of...
TTGTCGGGGTTGTTGGTCAGCAGGTCGAGCCGGTTCACCCCCAGCGCGCGCAGGATGGCGGCGGCCGCCTGCCAGTCGCGTGCATCGGTCTCGAAGCCCAGCCGGTGGTTGGCGTCCACCGTATCCAGCCCTTCATCCTGCAGCGCATAGGCACGGATCTTGTTGGCCAGCCCGATGCCGCGCCCTTCATGCCCGCGCACATAGACCAGCACGCCCGCCTTGGCCCGGCCAATCTGCTCCAGCGCGCCCTGCAGCTGCGCGCCGCAGTCACACCGCAGCGAACCCAGCGCATCGCCCGTCACGCATTCGGAATGCAGGCGCACCAGCGGTACGGTGCCGGGGGTGCCCGGCTGGCCCTTGACCATGGCCACATGTTCCGTCCCGTCCGGGGCGCGGAAGGCGTGGATCATCATGTCCGTGCCGCCAAAGCGGCTGGGCAGGCGGGCGCGCGCGACCATCTCCACCGCCGGCGGGGCATCCGTGCCGTCCGTGATCGGGTTGTCCTTCAGCCAGCGCGCCAGTTCGGCGATGGAAAGGATCTGCAGCCCGTGGCGCCTGGCATAGGGGCGTAGGTCGTCCATGCGCGCCATGGTGCCGTCCGCGTTCATGATCTCGCAGATCACGGCGGCCGGGATCAGCCCCGCCATGCGGGCCAGGTCGACCGAGGCTTCGGTATGGCCGGGGCGTGCCACCGTGCCACCCGGCACCGCGCGCAGCGGGAAGATATGGCCGGGTGAGACCAGGTCTTCTGGCCCCGCATCGGGGGCGGCCGCCACCAGCACGGTCCTGGCGCGGTCGGCGGCCGAGATGCCGGTGGTCACCCCCTCACGCGCCTCGATGGAGACGGTAAACGCCGTGCCGCGCGGGCAGGTGTTCACCTGTGTCATCATGGGCAGGTTGAGCTGCGTGATCCGCCCGGGCGACATGGGCATGCACACCAGCCCACGGGCATGGGTGACCATGAAGTTCATGGCGTCCGGCGTCATGAGTTCGGCGGCCATGACCAGGTCACCCTCGTTCTCGCGGTCCTCGTCATCCACAAGGATGATCATCCCGCCCCGGCGGATGGTTTCTATGGCCTGCGCCAGTGCCGGGGGCATCAACGATACTGACATACGCTCTCCACATATTTGGCGATGACATCGACTTCGATGTTCACCGCATTCCCTGCCTTCAGGGTGCCAAGTGTTGTGTGTTCCCATGTATGGGGAATGATCATGAGGGCGATGCGGAACGCATCGGGCGGACACCCGTCGGCACCCGGCTCCCCCACCGCGTTCAGCGTCAGGCTGATGCCATCGATCGTGATCGATCCCTTTTCCACCAGGTAGCGGCGCAGGCGGGCGGGAATGCTGAAGGTGATGTGACGGGCCTCGCCCACCTGTTCCACCGCCAGCAGCCGGCCGGTGCCATCGACATGCCCCTGCACGATATGGCCTGACAGGCGGGTGGCGGGCGTGACCGCGCGTTCAAGGTTCACCCGGTGCCCGGCCTCGATCCGGCCCAGCGCCGTGCGGTCCAGCGTTTCCGAACTGATGAAGAACGTGGCGGTGCCCGCCGCGTCAAACGACGTGACCGTCAGGCATACGCCATTGACGGCAATGCTTTCGCCCAGGCTCAGGTCGGGTATGCCGGTGGCCACGGTGATGTCCAGGTCACGGTCAAGCCGCCGCGCGGCGCTGACGTGTCCCTGGTGTTCGATGATGCCGGAAAACATGCTTACTCCTTCACGGCGGAAAGTTCGGGCAGCAGGTGGAGCGGTGTCACATCCCCCTTGCGCACGCGGATGCCGTAGTGGTCCGTGCCGTCCGCGCCCGCGGTAATGGTCAGCCAGTCGTGCCACAGGCCACGTGCGCGCAGTTCGGCCAGCAGGGCGGGGCCGGCTTCCACCATGGCCCAGGTCACGCCCGCCCGGCCCAGCAGGTCCGGCAGGGCCGCGATGTCGGTGCACAGGCGGACGTCAAAGCCCCGGTTGCGCGCAGCCGTCAGGTAGGCGTCATCCACTTCCCCCGTGCGGGTGCAGATGGCGAGTACGCGCGGCGCGCGGCCGGTATGGTCGGGCACGCGGCGCACGTCCAGCCCCGGCCGGTCCGCGCGTATGGTGCGGCCGGTGGTAATCACCGCATCGGTTGCGCGGCGCAGGCGGTGCGCCAGGTCAAGCGAGGTGGCGGCGGTAAATGTGGTGCGTCCCGGCGGTGGCAGCATGGAGCCTGTGGCATCCACCGCTTGCTTGACCGTGATCCATGGCTGGCCGGTCCGGGCAAAATGGGCAAAGGGGGCCAGCAGGCTGCGGCACAGGTCGCGCGGCGCGGCCTGCGGGCCGGTGGGCTGGAGCACATGCACGCTCCGGCCCTGGCTGCGCAGGTAACCCGCCCCGCCGCCTGCAACATGGGGGTTGGGGTCACGCAGCCCGATCCACACATCCCGCACAGGGGTGGCCGCCAGCGCGTGCGAGCACGGGCCGGTGCGGCCGGTATGGTTGCACGGCTCCAGCGTTACGACGGCGGTATGGGCACGATCCAGCAGGCCGCGCGCGCGGCACTGGTTTATGGCCTGGATCTCGGCATGGGGTGTGCCCGCGCGATGGTGGCCACCCACGGCAAGGATGGTACCATCCCGATCCAGCAGGGCGCAGCCCACGGGGGGATTGGGGGCGGTGACGCCCACATGGCGGGCGGCCTCATCAACCGCCGCGCGGAACCCGTGCGCGATGGCGGGGGGGAGGTCGGGGCCAGTCATGGCATTGCAGGTCTGCGGCAACGCGTCCAAAACACACTTCTCCATCCATCTGGACGGACTCAGGGCGCGTAAAACCATCTTCCCGCCTCCCCATGGGGAAGGCTGGCCATAGTTTCCGTTCTCTCTCATCCGGACTGTAACCGTCGGTTCCGGAATCACACCGGATCTGCTTGACCCCGACCAGCATAGAAATGGCCGGGCGCTCGCGGACTTGTGCCCCCCGTTACAGGAAGCAGATACCGCCGGTGGGGAATTGCACCCCGCCCCGAGAACGCCTGCAAACCGGGCATGAACCCGATCTGCCTTTCAGTAAGGCGATATTGGGAATAATTTTCATCGATTGCAAGTAGGGTATTTTGAACCACAGTCTTCAATCGTACTTCGCAGGCCCGCCTTCCATGCGGCGACCGGGATGGAGAAGGGAGGGAATGCGGCCATGGTGGCCGAAATTGACCAGCCGCGCTTCCTCCACCTCGATCCGGCCCAGCAGGCGCGAACGCAGCAGCCAGATGGCCATCGCCGCCCCCATGAACGGCCCCAGCGCATAGATCCAGAAGGAGTCCCACTGCCCCGTCACGACGGCGGGGCCAAAACTGCGGGCCAGATTGGAACTGTTGCCCGACAGCCACGCCGAGACCGGGTTGCACAGGCAGAAGAATACGCCGCCCGCCCATGGCGTGAACCATTTCAGCACCGGATGGGCGGCCAGCGCGCACAGCATGATCACCAGCAGGCAGGTCAGCACCATTTCCGTCACCAGCGGCCAGACGACCGCAACACCGGAAAAGGGCACCGTGGCGGCAAAGGTCGCGTCCTGCGCCATCTTTCCCCATACCGGCAGCACATGCCCCACACCCGCCAGCAGCACGGCGGCAAGGCAGGCCCCCAGCATCTGGGCGGCCACATATCCGCACAGGTCCACCCATCCCAGCCGCCGGGCCAGGCTGAACGCCAGCGAGACGGAGGGACTGACATGCGCCCCGCTGACGCGCCCGAACGGCGTATAGGCCGCAACCGTCCCCGCCAGCCCGAAAAACAGCCCGCACAGCATGGTCTGGATTACGGGATGGGGGGCCAGCATGCGCCCGACGGGGGTCTGGGGTGTGGTCAGCAGCGTGACCGACACGATACCGCACAGCATGAGCACCATGGTGGCCACCATCTCGCAGCCATACAGTTTCCAGTGCAGCGGATGGTCGGGATGGGGGGCACCCGCAAGGGGCCGGTCCGTGATGGCTGATCCCCCCGGTGGCCGGGTTGCGGTCATGGCGTGCTCTCCCTTGCTGGTGCATGTAGAGGCCTTGAGTTAAAGGAAGAAATGGTGTGCAATAAACGGAATCATGCGAATATATGCCGTGCATGAGACTGACTAATGCATAGCAGTTGAACGTTTTTTCTATATCGGGCCGGAATCTGTTCCTATGTTCTGGCCGCCATATACACGCAAGGCGCAATCGGTCCTGTCCACGCCGGTTGGCGTTGCATGCGGGCGGCGGGCCGGGACGGATTCTTGTTTGTTAACCGGATGTGCAGGGGCGGACACGCCAGACTGATGGATTGCTGTTGGAAAAAGGGCCATCCCGGCCACCATGTCGGTACCTGCCATGCGGACAGGGCGGGCCGGGCAGGCATGATGCTGGGCGGGATGGTGGCCATGCTGGGTGGCCTGGTGGCGGCATCGCCCGCCCGGGCGGACGACATGGCCGAAATCCGGGCCATCCATGCCGAAATGCGGCGGCTGGAAGCCAAGGTCGAACAGCTGGAAGCCCATCACGGCATGGCGCGCGGCAGCCAGAACGTGGTGGCGGGCCGCACCCTGCGCTCGGGCGGGCGGACGGGGGGCAGTGCATCGGCCAGCAACCCGTCGGGCCAGCTCAGCGTCATGCCCGATCTCTCACGGCTGACCATCGGCGGCCCGGCCCTGTCGGATGATGCGCAGGCCGCCGCCGCGGCCGAGAACACCATGACCGAGGCAATCATCCCGGCGCAGGCCAAGCTCGACCTTGATTCCTCCAGCCCGCTGGCCATCACCCAGACCGGGGTGGACAGCCTGCCGCCCGTCTTCCGCATTGGCGGCGTATCGGTCAGGCTGGGGGGATTCATCGATTTTTCCAACATCTACCGCAGCAAGAACCTGACCAGCGGCCCCGCCACCAGCTGGGGCAGCTTTCCCTATGCCAACAGCCCCAACGCCCATACCGGGGAGTACCGGCCCTCGGCGCAGCTGACACGCCTGAGCGTGCTGCTGCAGGGCTCGCCCACCAAGGACGAGACCCTGTCGGGTTATATCGAGACCGATTTCGGCGGCGCCGCCGGTACCGCCAACAGCTACCAGACCAACAGCTACACGCCCCGCATCCGGCAGGCGTACATGACCTACAGCAACACCAAGTGGGGCTTCCATATCCTCGCGGGGCAGGCCTGGAGCCTGACGACGGGCTATACGCAGGGCCTGCTGTCGCGTCATGAACAGCTGCCGCCGGTGGTCGATAACAACCAGATCCCCGGCATCGTGTTCACCCGCGTGCCGCAGATCCGCTTCATCAAGGATTTCGGGCGCAAGTGGTGGCTGGGCCTGTCGCTGGAGGCACCGCAGGTGGCCTATGCCGCATCGGGCAGCGCGGGCGACCACGCCATGCTGACCGGTACGGATGATGACACCCTGGCCTCGTCCGGCACGACCCTGCTTTACAACAATGCAGGGTCCGGCATGCTCAATCCCAATGCCAAATACAGCATGGATGTCGCGCCCGATATCGTGCTCAAGGGCGCGCTGGATACCCGGCCCGCCCATTACGAGATCTATGGCCTTGCGCGCTGGTTCAAGGCCATGTCGCAGGCATCCGCGGCAGGCAGCCCCATCCGTGAGCGCGTGTCCTTTGCCGGCGGCGTGGGGGGGGACGTGACGGTGCATGTCATCCCACGCTACCTGCAGTTTACCGGCAATGTGCTGGCGGGGCAGGGTATCGGCCGTTATGGGCCCGCGATGCTGCCCGATGCCACGTTCAAGGCCAATGGCACGCCCGCGCCCATTCCCGAGATCATTGGCAGCATGGGCCTGATCGGCCATCCCACATCCAACCTGCTGGTCTATCTGTACGGGGGCGTGGAAAGTGCCGGGCGGCGGACCTATACCGGCACGGATGGCTATGAATACGGCTACGGAGTGAACGACCTGGCATTAAGCAGCTGTGATGTGGAACAGATCAGTGGTGGCAGCTGCGATGCCCAGACCCATACCGTAGCCGACCTGACCGTGGGTGGCTGGTGGCATGTGCTGCAGGGCGGATATGGCGCGGTCATGACCGGCGTGCAGTACACATACCTGCGCAAATTCGCCTATAAGGGCGGCGATGGCGCAACCCCTACCACGGGCGGCAACACCATTTACGTCACGTTCCGCTATCTGCCTTTCCAGTAGTTCCGCTGGCGGGGGCAAGGGCGGCCAGGCAGTCGGCCGACTGGTGGGCCAGATGGATGTCGTGCACCGCGCTGATGGCGCGGATGCTGTCCGTGCGCCAGCGCGCGGACATGCCATGGGGCGTGCACAGGGCACCCGCGCCCAGCAGCGGCCCGTTACCGGGATCAATGACCGACAGCACGGCATGCGGGTTGCGTGGCAGGGCCTGACGCAGGGCCGTGCGCAGGCGGCTGGCGGTCGGGTCATCCACATGGGTGATCAGGTCGGGCACCAGTGCGATCCACCCGTCCCACCCCGCCGCCACCGCCCGGCGCAGCTGGGGCCAGGACCTGTGGGCATCCAGCGCGCGGGCCGTGGCCTCGGCGCCATCTTCATGGATCTGGCGGGCAAGGTTGCGCGCGCTCAGCCCCAGGCTGGCTTCGGTGGGGGCGCCGGCGGGGGGCAGGCTGGCTGCAAGTGCTGTCAGCCCGACGGGGGGTGCAAGCAGGGCGACAAGCAGCATCAGCCGGGGAAAGGATTGGAGGCGCATGGTCTTTAATTCTCCTTTCGTGCTGGTGTTGCGGTATGATCAACCAGAGGGGGGAATCGTGGCATTGCCACGGCGCGGGTGGGGAAAATGATGGGCACGCGGTTGCAGGTGTGCCGACATGTCCCTATAGCCTGCGGCGATGCCCGGTAACGGACGGGGCAGCCGCGCGATCCTGACCGGACCGGCCACGCGCGTTGACCAGGGGGCCATATCCGGCCCTGATCATATTTCTGGCGGGTCCTGCCATTGTGGAGAACAGACGTTTCATGAGTGCCATGTCCTCTTCCGAAATTTCGCGCCTTCAGATCTGCCTGCGTCGCCTGCTGGGTTCGCCGGGGCTTACGGTCAATGCGCCCCCGCGGGCCGGGCTGTCTGTCGAGCTGGCCGTCAATGGTGAGGTGGTGGGTACCATCCATCGTGACGAGGATGAGGGCGAAGTGTCCTACGCCGTCCACATGACCGTTCTTGAAGAAGACCTGCCTGCCCCGAAATGACCGGCCGCGCAGTCGCGGGGGGCGGGTAGGCCCGCCCTTCCCGGCCCCTAGGGCTGGGTGACCGGCTGCGGCAGGGGACCGGCCGATGCCTCGATCAGGGGATGGGGGCGGGGTGCGGGCAGGTCGATATGATGGATTTTCCACTGGAAGGCGTGGATACGCATCTGCAGCCGCAGCGGGGTTTCATTTTCATGCCCGGGCACGAGCATGCTCGCCTCGAACACACCCGGATGGGTGAAGTGCATGTGCACGCCGCGCAGCATGCCATACAGGCCCTGATGCGTGCCGCTCTGTGCGGCGGGTGGCATCAGGTGGTCCACCAGTACGCCAAGCCGATCGGGGCGCACTTCCTCATCAATGGCGTTGGAGACGGCGGATGACGCAAAGGACGCGCCGAATTCCGGCAGTTCGTCATCGGCGTGGGGCGGCCCGATCAGGCTGTCCACCACCTGGTTCTTCAGTCCGCTGCGTACCGATTCCCATTTCAGGCAGGTGTTCAGGCTGCCCATGTCATGGCTGCGGATGGCGGAGGTGATGGACCAGAGCGTGAAGAAGGGGGAGGCCACGTAAAGCGTGCTGGCGGCGGCCAGCGTGCCCGCGCAGACCCAGCGCGCCTGCTGGCGGCGCAGTGCCGAAAGGCCGGCGGGAATTTCCATGCGGGAAAGATAAGACATTGATTTATACTCCCCCCAACAGGCTTCATGCTTGTGACAGACTATACTGGAAACATATCCGGCATGCATTGGTTTCATGATTGAGGTGGGAAATTATCACGTAATCGTGATAACGGGCCTGTTGCTTCCCGCTGCACCCCCGCGGTGGCACAGTGTATCCGCCCCGTATGGGCAACCGGGTCCGGGCAGGAGGACAGGGTGAATTTTTCCGAAGAAGAGATCCAGCGCTACGCGCGCCACATCCTGCTGCCCGAAGTGGGCGGCACGGGGCAGCAGGCCCTGAAAGACGCCAGTATCCTTGTTGTTGGCGCGGGGGGGCTTGGCTCGCCCGTCGCCCTTTACCTGGCTGCGGCGGGGGTGGGCCGGATCGGGCTGGTGGATGACGACGTGGTGGACCTGTCCAACCTGCAGCGCCAGATCGCGCATGCAACCGACCGGATCGGCCAGCCCAAGGTCGAGTCGGCGGCCACCGCCCTGCGCGCGCTCAACCCCGGTACGCGGGTTGATTGTCATAACACCCGGCTTGGGGCGGAAAACGTCCGCGCGCTGGTACGCGGATACGACCTGGTGTGCGATGGCTCCGACAATTTCGCCACCCGCTATCTTGTGGCCGATGCCTGCGCGCTGGAACGGCGCACCCTTGTCTCCGCCGCCGTGCTGCGCTTCGAGGGGCAGCTTTCCACCTTCCGTCCCGGCGGCCCGTGCTATCGCTGCCTGTATCCCGAGGCCCCGCCCGCGGGCACCGTGCCATCCTGCGCCGAAGCCGGGGTATTCGGTGCGGTGACCGGCGTGATGGGCACCCTGCAGGCGACCGAGGCGCTGAAGGAAATCCTGGGCATTGGCGAAAGCCTTGCGGGCCGCCTGCTGGTATGGGACGCGCTGGCCATGCGCTTTCACACCATTGCCCTGCCATCCGATCCCGACTGCGCGCTGTGTGGCGCGCATCCCGCCATCCACGACCTGTCAGCCCATCAGGCACCGGCACAGGCCGGCTGCAGGCTGCCCGCGGGGGTCGCGTCATGACCACGGACCCTGCCGATGGCGCGCTGGCCATCCTGCTGTATGACGGGGCCTATGCGCGGGCGCATTACGCCTTTGTCGTGGCGGCGGGGGCCCTGGCCATCGGGCGGCCGGTCATCGTGTTTGCCGCCGGGCGGGGCGTGCATGCGCTGGCGCGTGACTGGAGCGGGCTGCATGATGCGGGCGATGATGCACTGGTGCGCGCGCGCGGTGTCGCGGGCATGGATACGCTGCGCGGGGCGGTCATGGAACTGGACGCGACCCTCATGGTCTGTGATGCGGCCCTCCGGCTGTGCGACCTTGCGCCCGACCTGCTGCTGGATGGCGTGCGGGTGGCGGGCATTCCCACCTTTCTCGAAGCTGCCCGGGGGCGGCAGATCATAACCCTGTAAGGATTGAAGAACACGATGGCGCAGTGCATGCGGCATGAACCCCTTGCGCGACCGGCCGGTGTGCCGTCCCGCATTCCCGCCCGGCGCGGGTCGTTGTTTCTGGCTGCCGGTGCGATGGCACTGCTGGCGGGCGGCGGCATGGCCCATGCGGCGTCGCCGGCGACGCATCATCACGCCCGCCATGCGGCTGAGCACGACAAGGCCACGCATGGTGCCACCACGGCCAGAAGCAGCCTGGGCCATGCCCATGTGCATGCAGGCAAGGAGAAGGCGAAGCCCGCCGCTGCGGCGCATCACCACCATGCGGCGGCGGCAGCAGCGGGCGTAGCGGCCGGTGCGGGCGTGACCGCGACAGCCGCCACACAGCCCGCATCCGCCCGCCCGCCCGCAGTGGAGGCCCCGCCGCCCGTCCCGGTTGATAATACCAAGGGAAGCGTGACCGGGCTGCCGCTGCCGCGTTTTGCCGCCTTCCGCGCCGATGAGGTCAACCTGCGCACCGGGCCGGGCCAGCGCTACCCGATTGACTGGGTGTACCACCGCCGTGGCCTGCCGGTAAAAATCGAGCGTGAATTCGATGTCTGGCGGCTGGTGGAGGATTCGGACGGGCAGAAGGGCTGGGTCCATCAGGCAACCCTGGTGGGAACCCGCACGTTTGTCATACCGGGACTTCCGCCGCAGGGTGACGCCCAGCAGGCCGACCAGCCAAGTGCCAAGGAAACCGACGTGATCGGCCGGGCCGATACCCGGATTGTCGGGCATGTGGCCGATGTGGCGGAGGCCGCGGGCGTCAAGGGGGCGGTCATGCTGCGTGCGGATGCCGCCACCACATCCGCACCCGTGGCCGTGCTGCGGCCGGGCGTGGTGGGGACGATCCGCCAGTGTGCGGCGGGTACGCCATGGTGCAAGGTTTCGGTCAAGCAGTACAGCGGCTGGCTGGAACGCAGCGCCATGTGGGGATTACTGCCGCAGGAGGTGATCGCACCTTCCTGAGGCACCAGGACAGGAACAGACGGGAGAAAGACATGCCGGATACACCCTATCGTGCCATGCGCCGGACCAAGATCGTCTCGACGCTTGGCCCGGCCACGTCCGATCATGCGACCATCCGCGCGCTGGCGGTGGCGGGGGTGGATGTGTTCCGGCTCAATTTCTCCCATGGCACGCATGGGGATCATGCCGCCCGTCATGGCGTGATCCGCGATGTGGAGGCCGAGCTGGGCCGCCCGCTGGGCATTCTGGCCGATGTGCAGGGCCCCAAGCTGCGGGTGGGCACGTTTGCCAACGGGCGCGTGCAGCTGACACCGGGCGCGCGTTTCCGTCTGGACCTTGATCCCGCACCGGGAAACGAGACACGGGTCTGCCTGCCGCATCGTGAAATCCTTGCGGCAGCGGAGGAAGGCAGCACCCTGCTGCTGGATGATGGCCGGCTGGCGCTGAAGGTGTGCGAACGCGGCCCCGATTTCCTGCTGACGGAGGTGACGCTGGGTGGCGTGCTGTCGGACCACAAGGGCGTGAACGTGCCCGACGTGGTGCTGCCCATTCCCGCCCTGACGGACAAGGACCGCGCGGACATGGCCTTCGCGCTGGACCTGGGCATCGAATATGTCGGCCTGTCCTTCGTCCAGCGCCCCGAGGACGTGCGTGAGGCCCGCCGGCTGGCCGACGGGCGGGCATGGATCATGACCAAGCTGGAAAAACCGCAGGCGATGGACAATCTGGAAGAGATTGTCGCCCTGTCGGATGCGGTCATGGTGGCGCGTGGCGACCTGGGCGTGGAACTGCCGCCCGAACTGGTGCCGCTGGCGCAGAAGCGCATCATCCGCGTGGCCCGCAGGCTGGGCCGCCCGGTGGTGGTGGCAACCCAGATGCTGGAAAGCATGGTCCACGCCCCCACTCCCACCCGTGCCGAGGCATCGGACGTGGCGACGGCGGTGTTCGACGGCGCGGATGCGGTCATGCTCTCGGCCGAGACAGCGGTGGGCGCCTACCCGCGTGAGGCGGTGGCGATCATGGACCGCATCGTGCGCCGGGTGGAGGAAGATGAGGTCTGGCGCCGCCAGCTTGATGCCTCCAGCCCCGAGGCGGACCACAACGTGGCCGGTGCCATTGCCGCCGCCGCGCGCCAGATCGTGGCCACGGTGGATGTGGCCGCTGTCGCCGCCTTTACGCTGTCGGGCCGCACCGCGCTGCGCATTGCGCGTGAGCGGCCGGCCTGCACCATCATCGGCCTTGCGCCCAGCGATGACGTGGCCCGCAGGCTGGCGGTGGCGTGGGGGGTGCAGGCGGTCTCGGTGGGGCAGGAAACGCCGGTGCACACCATTGAAAGTGTCGTGGATCAGGCGCTGTCCATCATCAAGGCGGATGGTTACGGCGGTGTGGGCGATGCGGTGGTGATTGTGGCGGGCCTGCCCTTTGGGGTGGCGGGCAGTACCAACACGCTACGGATTGCAACCATCACCTAAAGTAATCAGACAGTAAGGAATAAAAGTTTCTGGGTGCCGCCTTTTTTCAAAAAAGCGGCATTCTTCAAAGCTTTTTGGGAAAAAGCTTTACCAGAAACTTTTCTGTTTTCATGCCTGACGGTTCTCGATCAGGCTGCGCCGGATGGCGCGGCCGCGCTGGATGCGGCTGACGATCACGTCTTCATTACCGGTGCGGATGGCATCGCCCATGGCCTGCGCATCTGCAATGAAGCGGTCAAGCATGTCCAGCAGGGCCGCGCGGTTGTTGAGGAAGATGTCACGCCACATGGTGGGGTCCGACGCCGCGATGCGCGTGAAGTCCCGGAAGCCCGACGCCGCGAAGTCCAGCACTTCCGACCGGGTTTCATCCGCCAGGTCATCGGCCGTGCCGCATATGGTGAAGGCCAGCAGGTGCGGCAGGTGGCTGACAATCGCACAGACCCGGTCGTGGTGTTCCACGGTCATGTCACGCACGCGGGCCCCCATCATCTCCCACAGCGTGGTGATGCGCGCGATCGCGGTGTCCGGCGTGCCGGCGGGGGGGGTAAGCAGGCACCACCTGTCCTCGAACAGGGTGGCGAAACCGGCATCGGGGCCGGAGAATTCCGTGCCCGCCATGGGGTGCGCCGGCACGAAGGCAATATCGGGATACTGCGCCAGCAGCGGCTGCATGGCCTCCATGACCGTGATCTTGACCGATCCCACCTCGCTCAGGATCGCGCCCTTTTTCATGACGGGCATGACCTGCGCCGCCACCATGGCTATGGCCCCCACCGGCACGCATATGATCACGCAGTCCGCCCCACGCGCCGCCGTGGCGGGATCGGCCTCGACGGCATCGGCAATGCACAGTTCGGCCACGCGGGCGCGCACTGCGGGACTGATGTCGCATGCCACCAGCCTGCGCGCGATGCGCCGGTCTTCCATTGCGCGCCGCAGGATGGAGGAGCCGATCAGGCCGGGGCCGATAATCGCCAGTGTTTCAAACAGGGGGCTGGGCTGGTCCGTCATGGCGCGGGGGTCTGTCCGGCTTTGGGGTTTGTGGGGGTATTACTTGCGTGTGGGGTCGTGGGGTTCGTGCACCGTGACGGGGGCGGCGGCGGATGCCGTCGTGCCCCCGGCGGGCGGCGGAACGCCTTCCTTGCGGCGCAGGGCGCGCATTTCCATCCCCTGCCACAGCAGCAGCATGGGAATGCCGATGACCAGTTCCCGCCCGCGCCGCAGCAGTGACAGCCCCAGCGAGACCGAGGGCGCGATGCCGAAGGCCGAGCCAAGGGCGATATAGGCTGCTTCCTGCACGCCCAGGCCCGCCGGTACCAGGAAGGAGACGGACATGATGCCGCAGGCCACCCCCTCGATCGCAACGGCACCGCTGAAGCTCAGATGCGCGCCTAGGAAGTAGTAGGCCACCCAGATGGTGGCCGCACTGCCCAGCCAGCCCACATAATGCAGGACCGCTCCCTGAATGATGCGGCCGGGATGCGACCATATGGCGTCGAAGCGTTCCTGTATGCTGTCGGCGCTGCTGAGCATGGCATCCTGCCACTGCGTGGCCATGTTGTGGCCCAGCTTGCGGCCCACGCGCTTGAGCAGGTCACCGCCATGGCGCTGGGTGTAGATGAACCCCCCGATTCCCAGGCTGAGCAGTACCAGACCGATAATGACGGGCCGGGCGAACGGACTGGACTGCTGGTGGGCGACCAGGCACAGCACGGCGGTCAGGATGAACAGGATCTGGCCCATCACCTCGGTGGTGATGTCCACCAGGTTGGCGCAGGCGGCCTCGCCTCCGTCCACATGCCGGCCCTTCCTGCCCGCGAACAGGTCGCTCGAGCATGTGGCGCGGATGCCCAGCACCATGCCACCCAGCTGCGAGAACGGCAGGCATGACGCGGCGGCATCGCGGATCATGCGCGAGACCGTCAGCTGCACCAGCGGAATGTCCCGGCAAGCCGCGTGCCACGCAAGACCCAGTATTGCATCGACTGCAAGCTGCGCCACGACAGTCGCCATGAACCCGACGAACCCGATGGAGACGATGGCCTTCATGACCGAACCCGCCCCGAACCACGCGGTGCAGCCGGTAAGCAGGGCCAGGCCAAGGATGGCCAGCAGGATGGTGAGCTTTCTCAAAAAGATTCCGTCTTGGTCTGTTGGCGGGGGAACACCGGGTGAAATTCACGCCACGGTGGCCAGTCGTGCCTCACTTACACTACAGGAAGGTCTGGCGCCACCGGGAGGTGTCGGGATAAATGGAACGCCCGCCGGTTGCGAGTCCGTATCGCAATCGTGAATTCTGTCCCTGACGGAGTGATCGTTCAGACCATGACTGCCCCAACCCTTGTAACCGGTGCGACCGGTTTTGTCGGCTCCGCCGTTGCCCGTAACCTGCTCGAGCGCGGGCATACGCTCCGGCTCATGGTGCGCAAGGGAAGCGACCTGACCAACCTGCGCGATCTTCCTGCCGAACTGGTGGAGGGGGACCTGTCAACGCCCGGCAGTTTCGATACGGCGGTAAAGGGCTGCCGCTACGTGTTCCATGTCGCGGCGGACTACCGGCTGTGGGTGCCCGACCCGGTGCCGATGATGGTGGCCAATGTGGAAGGGACCCGCGCGCTGATGCTGGCGGCGCAGAAGGCGGGGGTGGAGCGGATTGTCTACTGTTCCTCCGTTGCGGCGCTGGGCCTGATTGGTGACGGCACGGTCTCCGATGAGGAAACGCCGGTGCATGAACATGGCGTGATCGGTATCTACAAGCGCTCCAAGTACCGTGCCGAGCAGGAAGTGCTGCGCCTGGTGCATGAACGCGCCCTGCCCGCCGTGATCGTGAATCCCTCCACCCCCGTCGGCCCGCGTGACATCAAGCCCACCCCCACAGGGCAGATGATCCTGGACTGCGCGGCCGGCCGCATGCCCGCTTACGTCGATACGGGTGTCAACATCGTGCATGTGGATGACGTGGCCGAGGGCCACGCCCTGGCGCTGGAGCGCGGGCGTATTGGTGAGAAATACATCCTGGGCGGCCAGAACTACCTGCTGCGCGACCTGTTTGCCATGACCGCCGAACTGGCCGGTGTCGCCCCCCCGCGCATAAGCCTGCCGCAGGCCGTGATCTGGCCCGTGGCGGTGGCCAGTGAATGGCTGTCGCGCGCGTTCGGCATCGCGCCCCGCGTCACGCGGGAGATGCTGGCCATGTCGCACAAGAAGATGTTCTTCTCGTCAGACAAGGCCATCCGTGAACTGGGTTACGCTCCCCGCCCCGCGCGGGAAGCGGTGAAGGACGCCATAGACTGGTTCCGTCAGCACGGCATGCTGGACTGAGGCCTCGGTCATGCTCGTGCTTGCGCTTTCCGCTCTGGTCTGTGTCGTCTGGTTTGGACTGATTTTCTGCCATGGCCGTTTCTGGCAGGCCGGGCCGGTGCTGGCCCCGGTGCGCGGCAGCCGGCTTGCGGCGGGGAACTGCCCCGAAGTGTGCGTGGTGGTGCCCGCGCGGGACGAGGCGGCTTCGGTCGTGCAGTGTATCCGCTCCCTGCTGGCACAGGACTATCCCGGCGCGCTGCATGTCATACTGGTGGACGACAACAGCACGGATGGCACCGGCAGGCTGGCCCGCTCGGTGCCGGACCCGCGCGGGCGGCTGACGGTGGTGGCCGGCAGGGCACGGCCCCCGGGCTGGAGTGGCAAGCTGTGGGCGGTGGCCCAGGGCGTTGCGCGCGCGCGCGAACTGGCACCGGATTCGGGCGGTTTCGTGCTGCTGACCGATGCCGATATCACCCACGACCCGCGTCATGTCTCCACCCTGGTGGCCAAGGCGCAGGCGGACCATCTTGACCAGGTATCGGAGATGGTGGAGCTGAACTGCGCAAGCCAGGCCGAGCGCATGCTGGTCCCGGCCTTCGTGTTCTTTTTTGCCCTGCTCTACCCCTTCGCCAGCGTGAACAACCCGCGCAGCCGGGTGGCGGGGGCGGCCGGCGGCACGGTGCTTGTGCGCTGGAGCGCCCTGGCGCGCATCGGCGGGATCGAGAGCCTGCGCGGCGCGCTGATCGATGACTGCACGCTGGCCGCCCATGTCAAGCACAGCGGGGGCCGCATCTACCTGGGCCACAGCTGTCTGGCCCGTTCCATCCGCCCCTATCCGCACCCGGCCGATATCTGGCGCATGGTCGCGCGCACGGCCTATGTGCAGCTGGGCTATTCCCCCCTGCTGCTGGCGGGCACCATAATCGGCATGGTGCTGGTGTGGATCGTGCCCATGCAGCTTGCCCTGCTGGCCCATGGCCTGCCCTGCGTGCTGGGGGCGGTGGCGTGGGTACTGTCCATGGCATCCTACACCCCCACGCTGCGCCGCTTCGGGCAGTCATCGGCGTGGGCGCTCTTGCTGCCGGTCATCGCGGGGTTCTATACGCTGGCCACGATCGGTTCGGCAGTGGACCACCATCGGGGGCGGGGCGTGGTCTGGAAAAGCCGTGCCTATACCGAACCCGACGGCGCGATCTCGACACATATGCGTGGTGAAGGCACCGCGACCGCAATGAACCGCACCATGGGAGATGACGTAGGGTGAACACAGATGAGCAGGCCGTGTGGGGGAGCGAGGATGTCTCGTCGGGCAAGGATGCGGGGGACGAGAACTTTCCGGTAGGCTCCCTGCTGATCAGCCGCAGGCTGCGCCCCTATGTCCATGCCTATTATGATTTTGCCCGTGTGATCGATGATATCGTCGATACCGACCGGCTGGATGCGCAGCAGAAGATCGCCCGCCTTGATGCCATGGAGGACGTGGTGCTGGGCACGCGTGGCGCCCCCGACCGGCGCGATGCGCAGACGGCGGTGCGCGTGGGCCGCATGCTGGCCCGGACCGGTGTGCCCGTCAGCACGGCCACCGACCTGATCGTGGCCTTCCGGCAGGATGCGGTGAAGAACCGTTATGATTCATGGGAGGAACTGGAGGAATACTGCCGCTATTCCGCCAACCCCGTGGGGCGGTTCCTGCTGGAACTGCATGGTGAGGACCCGAAGACGTTTGGCGCGTCGGACGCGCTGTGCACGGCGCTGCAGGTACTCAACCACCTGCAGGACTGCGCCGATGACCTGCGTAACCTGGACCGCTGCTACCTGCCGCGCCCGTGGCTGGAGCGCGAGGGCGTTACCGTGGATGACCTGCGCCGCCTTTATGCCGTGCCCGGGCTGCGCCGGGTGTTCGCGGCCCTGCTGGACCGGGTGGATGAACTCAACCGCCACGCGGCCCTGCTGCCGCGCATGATCCGTGACCGGCGCATGCGCATGGAGGCGGCGGTGATCGTGGGCCTTTCCAGGCGGCTGGCGGCGCGCCTGCGCGAGGAGGACCCGGTGGCCGGCCGCGTCAGGCTTTCCCGCGCGGATGTGGTGGGGGCGGTTGCGGGGGCCATGCGCACGCTGGTCTGAGCGGGCGGGATTTTGTCCTGGCGTGCGATTGCCGCTAAGAAACGGGCTGAACTGTAACTGTTGAAGTGAACGGAATACGCGGGAATGGGTTTTTTGCGCGCGCGCCATGATGAGGCCCCGGTACTGGGCTGCGATTCCGCCGATCTGGCCGAGGTCGAGCAGATCGTGGTCCGGTCGGGTACGTCCTTTGGCAAGGGGATGCGTATCCTGCCGCCCGACCGGCGGTATGGCATGTACGCGGTCTATGCCTTCTGCCGCCTGGTGGATGACGTGGCCGATGACGAACTGGGGGACCCGGCCGACAGGTCCCGCAGGCTGGAAGCGTGGCGCGCGCGCATTGCCCGGCTGTACGCGGGCGAGGCCCATGATGGCATCGACCGCGTGCTGATGGCCACCATCCGCCGTTTCGACCTGCGCCAGCAGGACTTCAATGATGTGATCGACGGCATGGAAATGGATGCAAGCGGTCCCGTTGTCGCCCCCGATGAGGCAACGTTCGACCTGTATTGTGACCGCGTGGCCTCCGCCGTGGGGCGGCTGTCGGTGCGGGTGTTTGGCGATGCATCGCCCAGCGCCGATCAGGTGGCCTATCATCTGGGCCGGGCGCTGCAGATCACCAACATCCTGCGTGACGTGGCCGAGGACGCCCGGCTGGGCCGCCTGTACCTGCCGCGTGACCTGCTGGAACGCTTTGGCATCCCCCCCGAACCCGAAGCCGTGATGCGCGCGCCCCGTCTTGGGCAGGTGGGGCGCATCCTGGCCGGCCGGGCGCACGACCATTTCCGCGCGGCGGCGGCGGCCATGGCCCGGTGTGACCACACGGCCATGCGGCCCGCGCGCCTGATGGGGGCGACCTATGCCGCCATCCTCGCGGCGCAGGAACGCCAGGGCTGGGGCACGCCGGAGCGTCGGGTCTCGCTCTCACGCCCGCGCAAGCTGCTGATCGCGCTGCGCGCGCTGGCGGGCTGAGGCGGCATGACGGGGCATGTCCATATTGTAGGCGGCGGGCTGGCGGGCCTGTCGGCGGCGGTTGAACTGGCGGGTGGTAGCGAGCGGGTCACGGTGTACGAGGCGGGACCGGCCTGTGGTGGCCGCGCCCGTTCCTACCTTGACCGCCAGCTGGGCTGCCGGATCGATAATGGCAACCATCTTCTGCTGTCGGGTAATCCGGCGGTGTACCGCTACCTTGGCCTGATCGGGGCGCAGGATACGCTGGTGGGGCCGAAGCGGCCGGTTTTCCCGTTCGTGGATCTGGCGGACCGGATGCGCTGGACGCTTGACCTCTCGCGCGGGCGGGTGCCGCTATGGGTGCTCTCGAAGCGCAGGCGGGTGCCGGGCATGCGGCTGGCCGAACTGCGTGGCCTGCTGGCCCTGATGGAGGCGACACCGGACATGGTGGTCTCCGACTGCCTGCAGCCGGGCAGTCTGGCGCGCCGCCTGCTCGAACCCTTTGCCATATCCGTGCTCAACACCATGCCCGATACCGGCAGCGCCGCCCTGCTGGGGGCGGTGGTAAGGGAAAGCCTTGCGAAGGGGGGGCGCAACTGCCTGCCGCGCTTCCCCGCCGTGGGCCTGTCCGAAAGTTTTGTCGATCCCGCCCTGGCTCACCTGTCGGTGCTGAAGGCCGATGTGCGCACCGGCAGCCGTGTCAGCGCGGTGGACATGGAAGCGGGCCAGGTCACGGCCCTGCGGCTGGGGGAGGAACGGATCGCCCTTGGTGGTCAGGATACCGTGATCATGGCGGTGCCCCCACCCGTTGCGGCCAGCCTGCTGGCGGCCGACCTGCCCGGTTTCAGCGCGCCGGACGCGTTCGAGTCGATCCTGAACGTGCATTTCCTGCTGCCGCACGCCCCGGTGCTGACCGGCGGGCTGGCGCAGGCCCGCTTCATCGGTGTGGTGGGGGGGATCAGTGAATGGGTATTCGTGAAAGAGCGGATTCTCTCGGTCACGGTCAGCGCCGCCAACCGTTACGCCACGCGGGACCTGGACGGGCTGGCGGCGCTGATCTGGAACGAGGTGCGCGCCGCGATCGACCCGGCCGCGACCGCCCCCCTGCCGGTGGCCGTGCCGCCCTTGCGCATCGTGCGTGAAAAACGCGCCACCTTTGCCGCAACCCCCGCACAGGACCGCCTGCGGCCGGGTACGCGTACCATGGCCGCCAACCTGCTGCTGGCGGGGGACTGGACGGCAACGGGGCTGCCTGCCACGATCGAGGGCGCGATCCGTTCCGGTGCGGCGGCGGCCCGTGCGGTGCATGGCCGCCGCGGTACCGCCGGCCGGCCGCAATGAAGCGGCGCGGGCGGTGACGCCGCAATATACTTCCCGCGTTGTCCTGACCGCCGTCAGCGCCTTCCGTTTCTGGCGTGGGCCGGGTAGCGCAACATGCCGTGTGGCGCGCGTGGTCATGCCCGCTACGGTTCATGAAAGCCGCGAAAGGGGCCGTCATGCCTGATCCTGTATCCGTCTCTCCCTTTTCACGCCTGGGTATTGTGGTGGGAATGGAGGCGGAAGCCGCCCTTATCCGTCCCTTCCTGCCGCAGGCGCGTTTCGGCCTGAGCGGGGCCACCCTGTCCGGTGCGCGGCAGGCGGTGCTGGACCTGCTGGAAGGGGGCGTGGATGCGCTGCTTTCCTTCGGGCTGGCGGCGGGGCTGGACCCTGCGCTTGCGCCCGGTGCCGTGGTCATGCCCGCCCATGTCGTGGTCAATGGCGAGCGGCTTGCCACATCGCCCGCGCTGCTGGACTGGCTTGGGGCTGGCCGCGCGGATGTGCTGGGGGGCGACCTGCTGCATAGCGATGTGATCGTGACGGAGGCCACGCGCAAGGCGGAACTGTTCCGGCAGACGGGTTGCGTGGCGCTGGATATGGAAAGCGGCGTGGTGGCGGAAATGGCTGCCGCGCGCAGGGTGCCCTTTGCGGTGATGCGTGTGGTCTGTGATCCGGCGGACCGGACCCTGCCACCGGCCGCCGTGGTTGCCCTGCGCCCCGATGGCAGCCTGGCTGTGGGGGCGCTGGCGCGCAGCATCCTGTGCAACCCGCTCCAGATTCCCGCCCTTATCCGTGTCGGGCGTGATGCGGGGGAGGCGCGCGGTGCCGCGCGCGCGGTGCTGGCGCGCCGCTTTGGCTGAGTCGCCTGCCCGCGTGCAGGCGGAAACATATGATACGCGCATGTGGTATGCATGCCCGTTCAGGCCGGTGCCCGCACCGGGAGAGCGGGCGGGACGCGGAGACATGTTTTTATCTAATGATATGATTTAAAAAACTTTTTTATACTTCTGGCGTTGGCTTGCGCGGCCGTGTCTGATTACAGGATGCGCTGATGGGCCGGTTATGGCGCTTCCTTGACGGCGGCCATGATGCAGGCAATTGATTCGCATCAATGTCAGGCATGTCAGATCAGCGTGACATGCTGCCGGTTTCGGAAAACGGACAGGGGGACACAGGCATGACCCGTGCAGTGCTGGCACTCAACGCAGGTTCGTCCAGTCTGAAGTTCGCCCTGTTCGCCATTGAAAAAGGGGATACGGCTTCTTCCCCTTCCCGCCGTATCGCGTCGGGGGAACTGGAGGGCATTGGTTCCCACCCGCATTTTGTCGCCCATGATGCCACGGGCGGCGTACTGGTGGATGAGACATGGGCCCCCGTCCCGCCCGGCACGCCAGCCGAACAGGCCCAGCATGGCCCCATGGCCACCCTTATGGCGTGGGTGGGAAAGCAGCTTGGGGATGTCGACCTCATGGCCGTGGGGCACAGGGTGGTGCATGGGGGGCCGGATTTCATCGCTCCCGTGCGCATCACGCCCGGTGTGCTGGCCCGCCTTGCCGCCCTGACCCCCTTTGCCCCCCTGCACCAGCCGGGCAGCCTTGCCCCCGTGCGGGCCCTGCTGGCCCAGTATCCCGACCTGCCGCAGGTCGCGTGCTTCGATACCGGCTTCCACCATACGCTGCCCGCCGTAGCGCAGGCGCAGGCGCTGCCGGGCGATTACGCGGCGCGCGGGGTGCGGCGCTACGGCTTCCATGGCCTGTCGTATGAATATATCGCCACCTGCCTGCGCGCGCGCGCGCCGCATCTGGCGCAGGGGCGCGCCATTGTCGCCCATATTGGCAGCGGCGGCAGCCTGTGCGCCCTGCAGGCCGGGCGCAGCGTGGATACCACCATGGGCTTCTCGGTGCTGGACGGGCTGGTCATGGGCACGCGCTGCGGGCATCTGGACCCCGGCGTGATCCTGTACATGCTGCGTGAGGAAGGGCTGGGTGTCGCGGAGATCGAGAACATCCTCTATCACCGCTCCGGCCTGCTGGGCGTCTCGGGCCTGTCGGCGGACATGCGCGACCTGCACGCCCACGCGGGCACAAGCCCCGCGGTGACACAGGCGCTGGACCTGTTTGTCTACCGTTTTGCCCAGCAGGCGGGCGGCATGATGGCGGCGCTGCAGGGGCTGGACGGGCTGGTGTTCACCGCCGGTATTGGCGAACATGATGCCACCATCCGCGCCGCCGTGTGCGCACGGCTGGAATGGGCGGGCATTCGCATCGACGCGCAGGCCAATGCCGCGCATCGGGAAATCATCAGTACGCCACACAGCGCCGTGGAGGTGCGGGTCATCCCCACCGACGAGGAAACGACAATCCGTCGGCATGTGCTGATGTGTCTGGGCTGAGTGCAGGCCGGGCAGGGACGGACTATCTCGGAAGGAACGCAAATGAGTGAAACTGCATCCGCAACACCGCTGTCCGCAGCGGATGTCGCGCTATTCAACAAATGGTGGCATGCAGCAAACTACCTGTCGATTGCCCAGATCTACCTGCTGGCCAATCCGCTGCTGCGTGAGCCGCTCAAGCTGGAACACACCAAGCCGCGCCTGCTGGGCCACTGGGGCACCACGCCGGGGCTGAACTTCCTGTACCTGCACCTCAACCGCATCATCCGTGAACAGGGTCGCAGTGTCCTGTTCGTGGCGGGGCCGGGCCACGGGGCGCCGGGTATTGTCGCCAGCACCTATCTGGAAGGCACGTACAGCGAATATTTCCCCGAAGTGTCGCAGGATGCGGACGGGCTGGCGAAGCTGGTCAAGCAGTTCTCCTTCCCCGGCGGCATTCCCAGCCATGCGGCGCCGACCACGCCGGGTTCGATCAATGAAGGCGGGGAACTGGGCTATTCGCTCTCCCACGCCTATGGCGCGGCGTTCGACAACCCTGATCTGGTTGTTGCCTGCGTGGTGGGTGATGGCGAGGCCGAGACCGGCCCCATGGCCACGTCATGGCACAGCAACAAGTTCCTTGACCCCAGAACCGATGGCGCGGTCCTGCCGATCCTGCACCTCAATGGCTACAAGATCGCCAATCCCACCGTTCTGGCCCGCATCGCGCCCGAGGAACTGCTGAGCCTGTTCAGGGGGTATGGGTATGACCCGATCGTGGTGGAAGGCCATGACCCGGACATCATGCACCAGAAGATGGCCGTGGCGATGGATACGGCCTTTGCCCGCATTGCCGAAATCCAGAAAGCCGCGCGTGAGAAGAACGAGACCACACGCCCGGCCTGGCCCATGATCATCATGCGCACGCCCAAGGGCTGGACCTGCCCCAAGACGGTGGATGGCCTGCGCACGGAAGGCTACTGGCGCGCCCATCAGGTGCCCATTACCGACATGACCAAGCCCGAGCACCTCAAGCTGCTCGATGAATGGATGCACAGCTACAGGCCGGAAGAACTGTTTGACGAAAACGGTACCCTGCTGCCCGAAATCGCGGCGCTTGCGCCCAGGGGCAACAGCCGGATGAGTGCCAACCCGCACGCCAATGGCGGCCTGCTGCGCCGTGACCTGCGCCTGCCGGATGTGCGCGAATACGCGGTGAGCGTGTCCTCGCCGGGGCATGAACTGGGTGAGGCCACGCGCGTGCTGGGATCGTGGCTGCGCGATGTGATGAAGCTCAACCTGCCCGCGCGCAACTTCCGTGTGCTGGCACCCGACGAGAACAATTCCAACCGCCTGAATGCCGTGCTGGATGTCACCAACCGGGCCTGGAACGCCGAAACCTTTGATTATGATGACCATCTGGCGGTTGATGGCCATGTGATGGAAATCCTGAGCGAACATACCTGCCAGGGCTGGCTGGAAGGCTACCTGCTGACGGGCCGCCACGGTTTCCTGTCCTGCTATGAAGCCTTCATCCACATTGTGGATTCGATGGTCAACCAGCATGCCAAATGGATCAAGCAGGCGGATGAGGTGCCGTGGCGCGCGCCGATCGCGTCGCTGAACTACCTGCTGACATCGCATGTCTGGCGGCAGGACCATAACGGCTTCAGCCATCAGGACCCCGGCTTCATTGACCATGTGCTGAACAAGAAGGCCAAGACGGTGCGGGTGTACCTGCCGCCTGATGCCAATACCTTGCTGTGCACGGCCCATAAATGCCTTGAAAGCCGTGACCGGGTGAACGTGATCGTGGCGGGCAAGCAGCCCGAGCCGCAGTGGCTGGACATGGAAGCCGCCATGGCGCACTGCGCCAAGGGCATCGGCATCTGGGAATGGGCCAGCAATGACAGGGGTGGTGAGCCGGATGTGGTCATGGCCTGCGCGGGTGACGTGCCGACCATGGAAACGCTGGCGGCGGTGCAACTGCTGAACAAACACCTGCCGGACCTGAAGATCCGCGTGATCAACGTGGTGGACCTGCTGACGCTTGAATCGAAGACCCAGCACCCCGACGGGCTGGATGACTTCGTGTTCGACAGCCTGTTCACCACCGACAAACCGGTGATCTTTGCGTTCCATGGCTATCCGGCGCTGATCCACAAGCTGATCTACAAGCGGACCAACTGCCGCAACTTCCATGTGCATGGCTACCGTGAGGAAGGGTCCACCACCACGCCCTTCGACATGACGGTGCGCAACAGCCTGGACCGCTTCCACCTGGTGCAGAACGTGATCCGTCGCGTGCCGGGCCTTGCGGCAAAGGCGGCCTATGCCAATGAGGCGATCAGCAACAAGCTGGTCGAACACAGGGAATACGTGGCGCAGTATGGCCAGGACCTGCCCGAGATCCGTAACTGGCGCTGGTCATAACCGGCTCCGGTTACGCTGACGGGTCAGGAAAGGGGGCAGTCATGCCCCCTTTTTTATGGTAAAACCACACTTGCCTTCATGGCGTCAGGCCGGAAGAGATCCGGCATCGGCCTGAAAAGCAGACCCAACAACATCAGGTCATCATAAGAAAGTTTTTGGTGAAGCTTTTTTCAAAAAGCTTCGAAGAACACCGTTTTTTTGAAAAAAAGCGGCACCCAGAAGCTTTTGCCGTTTTTTATCTACTGTCAGATGTGTGATGCCTGCAAACCTGTAGGCATGACCTGAAAACGATGCCGTAAAAGCCTTTTTTATTTGCCCCGTCGCATCAATCGCCCCAGTCAGCAGGAGCAGGAGCAGGAGCAGGAGCAGGAGCAGGAGCAGGAGCAGGAGCAGGAGCAGGAGCAGGAGCAGGAGCAG
>ERZ746981.311-NODE-311-length-24373-cov-14.559928_pt1 | contig 24373 bp, 16 predicted proteins | sample MGYA00374948_ERZ746981 | MGnify/ENA primary metagenome ERZ746981 (study PRJEB28757, sample SAMN06711160) | food metagenome | host: microorganism | place: China:Harbin | collected 2017-01-30 | study: EMG produced TPA metagenomics assembly of the Analysis of...
ATGCTTACAAAAAAACCAAAGAAAAATCAAAAAAAGACCAATTAATTTATTTTGTAAGGCAAAAAGGGCCCAAATTTGTGGGGTTAAAAAAAAAAAAAAAAAAAAAAAAAAACGATGACTATATATAACAATGGCAAATATCGACGCAACGATCGACGCACACATCTCTTCCGGCTAACCCATCTCAACCACCAATAAATAACTCATAATACTTCCAAGAAGAAGAGATATATTTATGACAAGAGCTGTATATCCACCTGCAGCTTTCTTCTCATCATCTGTGTAAAGTAGATGGCCAATTAACATGAAGGCTGAAGAGAATAGTTGACCATTGGAGAAGCCAAACATGAATTGTAGCATAATGTAAAAGATATCAGTGATTATGGATCCATTTTCATTGCGGCCAAATGCATTACAGAGCATAAAGAGCGGAATATACACAATTCTCGAAACTGCGTACAGCACCATTAACTTCTGATTTCCCACCACAAAGAATTTCCAAGCACAGACAACTCTACCAGCAAGATCTCCAAGATTCCAGACTAGGAAAATGACTGGTACAAAAACCTTCCTGGAGACAAAGTGAGAATCAACGAAGGACGCAAATATTGGAAATGCCAAAGTGATGGAGAATACAAGAATGATGGTGCTTTCAACAAATTTTAGAGGTTGCCAAATGTGCTTAAAGGAGACAAAACGCCTTTGGGTGGTTACAGGTTCTAATGAATTTTCCTGTGATTCAAATCCATCGTTCAAGACCTGCTTTTCGTGCCAAGCAGTCACTTCTGCAAAAATTAAAGCAACTAGGGTGACAAAAACGCTCGTTAGGAAGTATTTGGCACCTTCAGCAGACCTGCGTTGAGCATGCTTGTTGGTAACAACAGCTATAATCATTGATATCGATGGTAGGACACCTGAAATAGCGTTTCCGACCACATTTGCATTGGCATAAATAGGGCCCTTGACATTAACCAATGCAATAATGGCAACCTGTGTCAAGCATGCACCCACAGCACTTATAGCAACGTTAAGCATGACAAATGAAAAATAGAACGTCGTCCAGGCTTGAGGGAAAAGCACTCCAACAGACATCGAAAAGAAGACAATAATTTGAATCAAACAGCCCGATTTAAGCCTAAACAAATAGTCGACGTTTTCCTGTTTCTGCGACACGTAAAAGTTGAAAACAGTCGATACCAACGTCCAGACAGTCATCATAGTAGATGAATAATTACTGGATAAAGCCGGTGAGCTTTCAAGCCTACTCCGAAAATATTCCGATGCGGAAAGAAAGCAATTCCAAGGCCACAAGTTAGCCATTCCACAAAGGAGAAATGTAACATATTTAAGAGCCCTTAGTGTGACCGCTTTATGTATTATCGGAATGCAAAGTAAAATGGAGGAATCCGGATCCATGCTTGGATGTGCATCCACATCTGCAATATCTTCATACTGTGATTCAAGGGCAGTCTGATCCTCATCAGAATTAATGCCTTTGGAAGCCATGCTTGAGTATGATTGGACCATCTGGTGGCTTGGACCTTGCACTAAATGGTAATAGCCATAAAGATAATTGTTATCAGGAAGTATGAATTTTTCCGAAGGAGGAGGTATGTGAAAATACGCGAACCGCGAAAAGGTAAGTGAAGAAAAATAAAATTACGTACCATTCGCAGAGCAAAGAAAAAAAAAGGATTGTACGGAATACTCAGTGTACCTGTTCTTTATATATAAACCTATGAATAAAATGGTCAAATGCTAACTAAATCAATTAAATAGAACAACATTCAATAAATGGCGATGCCGCAAGAACATAAATAAGCGTTTGCGGTAATTAACGGATAAACAGAATGAGCATCCTTATGATTCCACAACCTCAAGACTGAACAGAAGGGTAAAGTAAAAGGGATATCATCATTAAATCAAGTAGTATTAACCACAAAAGAAAAAGAATGCAATATCAATCAAGAAAATCCACACAGCGGTATAGTTTTGGATTTTCAGAAGAGTCGTCTCCCTCATAAAGAATATTCCATCTTCCTGAATACTTGGAATTCTTGAATTTGGCAGCATAGAGCTGTTTAACCATCGGTGAGTTCAGCAAATAGTCCTCAAAATCAGTATCTATTGAAAAATCATTAATTTTAAGTAACGCAATTCCAGGCTGCACCAACGACAATGACTCCAACATTTTCACATTATCAACATCATTGAACCGATCCTGATGGTTGATAATAATCCATTCGAAGCGATGCTTTGCAGAAAGCTCCGTAAGGAAGTTCGCAGAAGCTTGATGTGAATAATATGTTTTGATCTGCATTATTCCGCTGCATGCAATTACTGAATTGATGACATTTGCGTCTGAACGCGATATTTTTGTTAAATCATACGATGCATATATTGTGAAATCTGATTTGCATTCAAGGAATTTCATGGCAAGATATAGCAAGGAATATCCGTAATCTTCCTCAACACCATAAAGAAGAATACATGCTGGCTTTTCCGTTCTAAAAAGTTGCGCCACATTGTCGTATTGGGAAATCCTTTCCTTTAAAAGAGGTTCTGATGGTAGCATTTCATCAATTAATTTTAATATAGCTTGTCGCTGTTTCTTTACAGTCAACGTATTGTCTAAGGCCTTCACACGAGAAAGTAGTTTCTCATATTTGGAATCCTTTTTGTCTGTGTTATTTTTTTTTGTTGGTAATGACAAGAAATCCAGTACATTTTCTGATGATATTGCTGACATTGTGTGAATAGATACGAGTAGGAGTAGCACTATCAAATAAGAAGAAAAGAAATAAGTCAACGATAACCTGAAGAAAGCTAAGAAGATTTGCGTATTAAGCAGAACTTAAACTATGTCATCTTTTTGTTAGTATGACTTACATATAGATCAGCAAATTGACAAACTCATCGGTTTATAAATGCACAAGACAATTTCGCATTTTTCACTGAATTCCATTAACTATTTTCTTTTTTCCATTATTCAAATGGCCACTTCCCCGCAAAAAAAAAGCGACAGCGAATCATCCTTTGTGTTATGAATAAAGTCACACGAACACACAACAAAGACAAAAGAAAGGCAAACCAAAAAAAGGGAAAATACAAATTAACAATACAATTAATAATTTTATTTTTCTATAGCCCCGGACCTGTCATCTGACCCGGAGGTAGCAAATGGTTCAGCATACCGTAAAATAAACTCTATTTTTCCTTAATTTTACGAACAGTAAGAATTAGCAAAATTCACGTCTCCTTTTCACGGTCTCAATATTATCAATTTATGGTGTACAGATGTATATGGGGTTGATAGAGCGATCTGCAGATGTAATTCGAAGAAGAAATGAATAAATATGACATCAAGTTGTAACATTTCTGAGGTTGAATATTCAATGTGAGGTAAGCTTCTTAGAATTTGATATTTAGGATACACTCTACTGAGTAATATGGGGCAAATTGATATAACTGTATCCGAAGATTTGGAGTCCGCTCGCCAAAGTTTGGAGCTTTATCAAAAATACTCATCTTTAGCTGGTAAAACGTCTAATTCAAAGCTTTTCACGTTATCATATATTTTTGGATTAAATGCTGTTCAACAATTGATGAGAATATATAAAAATTTGAAGAATGAGAAATCCAAGAAAGAATGCAATACCAAAGCAGGGGAGATTATAACTTTATTAGAAGATGCCAAGAACAAACAATTGAAAAGAATAGAAAAAGGCAGCAGGTATCAAAGCATAAGAAAAATCAAATCAAGAGCAAACGATAAAGCATTTATGGAAGTCTTGGAAGATGATAACAAAGCCCGGCTCTTTTTGAATAGATGGTGCACAGATCAACTAGATAAAGTCGAAGCGATTATAAAAGGTGGATTTGTTGATTTAAGCACTGTGGACATGCTACTTGATATTTGCACAGCACTACAGGCCAGCATAGACATGTATCCAGTTGAGTTGGATAACAAAGAACATAGTGAGGATGAAAAAGAAGAATTAGAAGAGATAGAAAAGGATTCTGTATTGTATGAACAGAAGCTCAGCCAAGCAGAAGATGCTTTAAACAACAACAAGGGTTTACAGCATACCTCTGGGGTATCAACAAGGAAAGCAGAGGACCTTACACGAGATCAACTAGAAGAAAAAATTAAGTGGTGTAAATTTTGCATTTCCAGAATTTGCAGCAACACGAAAGCCGGTAAGGATCCCAATGATGATCTGACTCTTATGATTGGTGCAAATGGGAAAGAACAACTAGAGATATCTGAAGAGGAGGTTAACCAAGTGATTGAATCTGTTTTAAACATGAGAGATGATGGAAATAACAATTCAGAGAACAGTGATGATGATTCGGACAATTATTATTATGACTCAGATGAGGAAGAGTATGTGAAGAAAGGAGAGTTAAGTTCAAAATTTCCTAAACCACCGGTTGAGACTAAGGATAAGAAAGAATATGATATTGGAGAAAAATCAAAGTTAGATACGAACATACAACCTAAAAATGAAATACAAAGAGAACCTCAAGCATCTATTGAAATCACTCCAGCCTCCATAGTAGCTTCAAAATCCGCAAAGGAAAATAGTCTTAAGAAGGAAAGTCCACCAGACTTGCAATCACTAGAAAAAGAGCTTGATAATAGCGGCTTGTTAGAGTCTGCAAAGAAATGTTGTAAATTTGCAGTGAGTGCAATTCAATATGAGGATGTGGGCACTGCCTTGGACGAGCTTCAAGAAGCTATGAACCTATTGAAAAGCTACCAAGCTAAGATGGGGTGTGATAAGACTGAAAGAGATGGCAATTGATTATGTAAAGTTTTGTATTCCAGACAGTATTTATATAGAGGACTTATAGAGAACACCTGATGTTCTGTATTAGGAAGATCGTTGTAAAAAATTTAGGGATGAAAAAAAAAAATAAAAATAAAAATAGAGGCGGCAGCGAAATATGGGAAAGAGAAAAAGTAAATATAAAAATGCCATTGAGGTGCATGTAAAGGTTCAGATCCAAATAATAGTATTCGAGGAGTTAGAGGCGTTTTTTAGAAGTATAGACTGCATTTTTGCTAAAACTTAGATATCAGGGAATCCAGAATGACTGTCATTAAGGGTATGTTTGGATTGTGGTTATTTTTATAGTTTTTGACACATGTTGAAACTTCTGTTACTAACAATATTTATCTTTGCCCTCAACTAGTTAACGTTAGAAACGCGGGTAAATCATATCCAATCGATGTGGATTTAGAGTCTCCAGGTCTGGAATTCAAGAGAAAGATATATGAGGCAACAAATATTCCACCAGAGAGACAAAAGGTGCTTTTGAGAGGTGGAAAGCTTAAGGATGATTCTGATATGAAAACTTTCAACCTAAAGCCAAACCAGCCAATTATGGTGTTGGGAACTCCGCTTTCTCAGAAGCTAGAGAAGCCGAAGGAGAAAATCCATTTTATAGAGGATCTGAGTGAAGGAGAGAGAAATTTCAATCCAAATGATACTCCATCAGGATTGGTCAATCTTGGAAATACGTGCTATCTAAACTCATCTCTTCAGACATTGTATGATATAAAGGAATTACGGGACGAGCTCAAAATAATGCAACCAAATTCTTTGGAGATTGGAACGCAGAAAGCATTGGTTGTTAATATGAAGGAATTGTTTGAAAAAATGAACGACAAGAAACAGAAAATCACTCCGTTGAACTTTCTTACATCGATGAGGTTGACGTTTCCACAATTCAGTGAGAAGAGTGAGCAGGGCTTCTACAAGCAGCAGGATGCGGAAGAGGCATATTCTGAAATTTTGAGTGTGGTCTTGAATCGTTTCCCAAAGCTTAGATCGTATTTTGAGATTGGCATGAAGACAACTACAAAGTGCTTGGAAACTCACGAGGATGCCACAACGGGAATCGAGCAGGCTATGAAGCTCAGCTGCCACATTAATATCCATACGAACTTCTTGATGGATGGCCTTAAGTCAGATATGGAAGAGACAATCGAGAAAAGTAACGAGCAGCTCGGAAAGAACTGCAAGTACCAGATCAAGAGAAGTATCACGAGCTTACCAAAGTATTTGACAATTCATTTTGTGAGGTTCTTTTGGAAAAGAGAGACGAAGAAGAAGTCGAAGATTCTCAGAAAGGTGCAATTCCCATTCCAACTTGATGTGACCGATTTGCTAGACGAAAGTGTGAAGGAGGAGATGATAAAGGCAAGGGGCTCGATCTACAAAGTTGAAAAAGAGAATGACGAGGAGAGGGTCACTTTCAAGAAGTCAAAACCTTCGGACACAATGACAACAAGAGATCAGTACACAAAGCAGAGGGAAGAGTTAGCCAAGTTGAGGAAGAAGTGGCTTGACAATTACAACAAGGCACTTCCTGAGGGATTCAGTCAAGATTCTGGCAAGAACCCGTCGCCATTGTATGAGCTTTCTGCCATTATTGCCCATCAAGGATCATCGGCCGATTCGGGACATTATCAGGCCTTTGTTAAGGATCCCGAAGATGTTGACGGTGAGAGATGGTACAAGTTCAATGATGATAAGGTGACTGTTGTGAACAAGGAAAAAATTCAGAGCTTGGCTGGAGGATCAGAGGGTGATTCAGCCTTAATATTACTCTACAGAGCTGTTGGACTTCCATAACTCAACAAGTGCAATGAAGTATACGAGAGAAAGAAGAAAAGGGGAAAAAAAGAGACATCTGCTTCTTGACATAGTTGCAGGAATAAGTAGGTAATATATTTCATTTATACACGGCCAGCTGAAGTATGATGTGCGGTTGCTTGTAAATTAAAGGAATGTAAAAAAGTGCGATGTATTATTATAAAGCCATTTCTTTGAATCTCACCATGAATTTTCACTAAGCTTGGAAACAGATGATTAGTGTAGTGTAACATTCCTCTGGACAATAAATATTAAGCTTCAATTATAGAGAGCTGGCTGCTTGCTTAAACTTCTGAACCTCGTTCCAGCATGAAAGTGGCTTTGAACGATTTCCGTTAAAGCATTTAACCACTTCATTTTCTGCTTGTTTGAGCTCGTCGGATTTGGCCTTCTCGAAGTTGTTTAGAGCATGAAGTTTTGCACTCACTGCCTTTAACTTCTTATTTACTGATGCAGTAGATGCTGTTTTATCGTCACCACCAGTAAATAGCGATTTCTCAAGCGCATCGCCCAATTGAGCCCTCTCGTCTTTTTCCAACTCCGCTAATCTTTTGTGAACTTCTTTTTCTATATACTGCTTGGCATACTGCTGCCTCGTATAGTTTGATTCATTTGAGTTATCAAGCTCTGATAAGAGTGTAGCACTAAACTCTACTGGTGTCTTGGGATAGAACGTTTTCACCTTTTGTTCCTGGCTCATTTTCAGATTTTTTATTACGGCCAATTATATTCCGGTTGCTGCCAAACAGGATATCTCAAATTCCTCTAACTGTCCTAAGAAGACTAAACGTTGGCAATATTTCTGATTGGAACCGGTAGAAAAAATCAGATAAAACCGTAAGCACAACTGAGTGTGTAGGGATGCACGGCCCACTTGCTTCCTTAATTAAAAATTCATAATTCAATTATTTGGCAACCATCCGCATTATACAGCATAGACCTGGAAGCGCGCGAAAAGAGTGAGAAAATAAAAATGAATGCATCTGATTACCCCGATAAACTGGGAGAAACACCAATTCCTTCCCACAAACTGCCTCGGGTAGGAACTGCTCATTTGTCAGCTTTTAATGCTTTTTGCATTTTTAAGGATTTGCCACTGGCACAACGTTTAGGTCTTTAGCATACATATAAAGGAGAGCTAAATTTTTGAGAAAAAAGAAGACTGGCAATATTGACATTATCTGAAAAGGGGAAATTCGACATGACTGTAAGTTGCGACATTTTATTGTTGGTGCTCTTCTTGTATGATCACCTTTGACATTAACATTCAAAAGAAAAAATGTGAAAGCAGAATTTTTTTTCTCAGAATACTAACATATCTTTTACACGCAGGACTCAAAAATGCAGGTGGACTCAAAACCAATTGATGAGGGCCTATACTCACGTCAATTGTATGTCTTGGGTAAGGAAGCCATGCTGAAGATGGCAAAGTCCAAGGTTCTTATCATTGGACTCAAAGGCTTGGGTATCGAGATTGCCAAAAACGTTGCCCTAGCTGGTGTGAAGGCATTGGATATATACGATCCTACAAAAGTCACACTTCAGGATCTCTCATCACAGTTTTTCCTTAGAGAATCTGACATTGGCAAAAGTAGAGCTGAGGCCTCATTGCCTCGTCTTGCAGAGCTTAACAGCTACGTTCCAGTGAATGTGATCCACAAATTGGATGAAAGCATCATTGCCCAGTACCAGGTGATTGCTGTTACGGAAGCAACTCTTGCCGAACAGTTGCAAATAAACGATGTGACCCATGCAAAGGGAATCCGCTTCATATCGGCTGATGTGCGCGGACTTTTTGGCCAGACATTTGTTGATTTTGGTGAGTCATTCACAGTTTATGACAAGGACGGTGAGGATCCAAAAACAGGCCTTATATCTGATATTGAAACTGACGGTACTGTTACCACTTTGAATGCAACCAGGCACAATCTTGAGGATGGCGATTATGTGAAATTTACGGAAGTCGAAGGTATTCCAAAGTTAAATGACGGCTCAGTTCACAAAGTTTCCATTCTTGGTCCATTTGCGTTCAAGATAAAGGATTTCGACTCATCATGGGGTAAGTATGTTCGTGCGGGAACCTTCACACAGGTCAAGGTTCCTTTCAAGATACACTTTGACCCACTTTCGAAGCAGATCGAACACCCGGAGTTTGTCATTTCGGATTTCGCCAAGTTCGACAGACCCCAACAGATCCATTTTGGCTTCTTGGCACTTCACAAATTCCAGGAGTTGCACAATGGCGAACTTCCACGTCCTCACAACGAGCAGGATGCTTGTGAGCTGGTCAAGTTGACAGAGGAGTTGTGTAAGCAGGCTAGTGCAGAAATTGAGATCAAGGAAGACCTCATCAAGAAGTTATCATACGGCTCACGGGGAGACTTACCACCAATGAATGCATTTTTCGGTGGTCTAGTGGCCCAGGAGGTGTTGAAGGCATGCTCTGGAAAGTTCGGCCCTATCAAGCAGTGGCTGTACTTTGACTCTCTTGAATCTTTGCCAGAATCCAAGTTGTATCCTAGAACAGAGGAGACGTGTAAGCCTCTCAATACGAGATACGACAACCAAATAGCAGTCTTTGGTGTTGACTTCCAGAGGAAAGTTGCCAATCTAAAGGTGTTTTTGGTTGGATCAGGAGCAATTGGCTGCGAGATGCTCAAAAACTGGGCTTTAATGGGCTTGGGTTCTGGTCCAGACGGACAGGTTTTCATTACCGATAATGATTCCATCGAAAAATCCAACTTGAACCGCCAGTTTTTGTTCAGACCAAAGGATGTGGGAAGTAACAAATCAGAGGTCGCAGCTAAGGCTGTTATTGCGATGAATCCCGATTTGAATGGCCATATTGATACAAGAACCGACAAGGTGTCACAGGAAACTGAAGAGATCTTCAATGACCAATTCTGGCAAAACTTGGACTTTGTTACCAACGCTTTGGACAACGTTGAGGCCAGATCGTATGTGGATAGGAGGTGCATCTTTTTCAAGAAGCCACTTCTCGAGTCAGGTACTCTTGGTACCAAGGGTAACACCCAGGTTATCATCCCAATGCTTACGGAGTCATACTCCTCATCCAGGGATCCCCCAGAAAAGTCCATTCCATTGTGTACCTTGAGATCATTCCCAAACAAAATTGACCACACTATTGCCTGGGCAAAATCCTTGTTTGAAGGTTACTTCCACGAGGCACCAGAGAATGTGAACCAGTACTTGACACAGCCAAACTTTGTGCAGACAGTGCTCAAACAGAGTGGAGATGTGAAGACCATCTTACAGACAATAAACGACTACTTGACTAAGGAGAGGCCTTACACATTTGATGACTGCATTAGGTGGGCCAGACGCCAGTTCGAGCAGAAATACTCGTATGACATCAAGCAGCTTTTGTACAATTTCCCTAAAGATGCGGTGAACTCGAAGGGCGAGAGATTCTGGTCTCCCCCTAAGAGAGCACCAACACCTTTGGTGTTTGATATTGATAACGAGGATCACTTGCATTTCGTTTCTGGTGCTGCAAACCTCCTCGCCTTCATTTATGGCTTGAAAGGTGAGACTGGCGAGCCTGATATCAGGCGTTACGGCTCTGTCATAGACAAAATGGAAATTCCAGCGTTCACCCCAAAGACAAACGTGCAAATTCAGGTTAACGACAACGATCCGGACCCAGCAGATGCTGTTGCCAGGGATCAGAATGAGTTAGAAAGACTTGCTTCAAGCTTACCAACACCTTCCTCACTTGCTGGCTACAGATTGAACCCTGTTGAATTTGAGAAGGATGATGATACAAACCATCATATTGAGTTTATTACTGCGGCTTCCAACTGCAGAGCTCTAAACTATGATATTTCGCCGGCTGATAGATCGAAGACGAAATTCATTGCCGGCCACATTATTCCAGCCATCGCCACTACTACAGCTTTGGTGACCGGACTTGTCTGCTTGGAGCTTTTCAAGGTTGCAGACGGAAAGAGAGATCTTGAGAAGTATAAAAACGGTTTTATCAATTTGGCACTTCCATTTTTGGATTTCAGTGAGCCTGTCTCCTCTCCAAAGGGTAAGTACAATGACAAGCAGTTTGATAAGATCTGGGATAGATTTGATGTTCAAGGTGACATTACATTGAAGCAGCTTTTGGATACATTTAAGGAAAAGGAAGGTCTCGACATTACGATGATTGCTTATGATGTTTCCTTATTGTACGCATCGTTCCATCCCCCAAAGAAGATCAAGGAGCGTCTTCCGATGTCTATCACGGAGCTAATTGAGACCGTGAGTAAGAAGCCTGTTCCATCTGATAAGAAAACGCTTGTTCTAGAGATATGCTGTGAGGATAAGAATGAAGAAGACGTTGATGTTCCATTTGTCTGTGTTCATCTATGATTCACCTTTTATTAAGTAAAATTATCTTACTTTTATTTCTAATAAATGTCCCAAATAACGTGAATGAAATTTTCAAGATATATATACCCTATAAGAGGCAAAAAACTAAGCGCCTGATAAAAACTTGTAGAAGATTCCTTTTTTGTTTATTAAACAATCGTATGAGCCAGTTTCAGCCAACTGTCCATCTTTGATCATGCATATGTTATCGGCGATCTTCATCATATCCTTCATATGCGTAACTGCAATAATTGTCATGTTTATTTTCAACCGTGAAAGCAATTTCAGTACCACCTCCGTGTTGTATGGATCAAGTGCAGAAGTGCATTCGTCTAGAAACATAATTCTTGCTGGCCGAAGCAATGCCCTTGCAATACACAATCTCTGAGCTTGTCCACCTGAAATGAGCATGTCTTTATCATCGGAACCGACATTTGTGTCTAATCCGCTAGGTAAAGACCTGACAAAATTTTCCATATTCACTTTCTTGAGACATCCATAAATGTCTGCATTGGTGATGGTGGATGCAACTGGATTTCCATAGACTAAATTCTCCTTTATCGATGCATCCACAAAGTATGACTTCTGCGGAACAACAGAAATACTGTTCTTTAAGTGACTTAACTTAATCGTACTTTCATTATATCCACTAATGCTTATCTCTCCGCTATTTGGTGCATAAAATCTCTGTAAAAGTGAGATTATCGTAGACTTCCCACATCCTGACTCACCAACTAAGCATGTAATAGCATTCTTTGGAATGGAAATGTTAAAATCTTTTAGAATATAAGTTCCTGGCATACTTGGATATGCAAAATCCACCCTTTTCATTTCAAATGTGTTGGGTGTATCAACTGCAACTAAGTTGGGAGATAAATATCCTTGTGTTTCGTTTGAGTCGGGCTCCAACTTTAATAATCCATCAACTTTTCTTGCAACCCGCATTCCCCTGTGAAAGTTTGGTAAAGAGCCAAGGAGTGAAGCTGAAAACCCGGTCGAGAAGAGAATAATCATAATGACCTGCATCATCTGAACAAGGGTGTACTCAGAGGTGACAACAAGCTTCAAACCATAATAGAACAATATTGCTTGGGCAAGATTTATTATGACTAAAGAGATGCTCATGCTCATTCCCAATGAGAGGGCCCTTATGGAGCCATTCCTTTTCATAAATGTGCATTTCCTAATTAGACGGCTAGTTAGCTGTTCCTGCAAATTAAGGCAAGTTATTACTTTAATGCCGTTCACCGTCTCACTGAATGATTCTTCCACAGAAAGAACCGACTCTTTATACCTATTTTCGGCCACACGACAAAATACTGATGTAGCAACCACGCTAAGTCCAAACAATGGAAAGAAACTCAAGCCAACCAAAGACAATTTCCAACCTATTATTGTAGCCCAAATTATACCAAAGCAAAGAATTATGACACCCCCTATCAATGAATCAATGCAACCACTAAAAACCGTCCTGAGATCTCTCATATCATTCATCAATATAGTCGACATTTCTGTCTTAGCAAATCTCTGTAACCGATCCATAGGCTGTTGAAGTATTTTGTCAAAACTATCCAAACGTGCCTTCTGAATCAATGAATCGGAAATTGAGCCCAAAATGAGTTTTGAAAAGAGGAAAAGTAAACCATCCGCAAGAGATATACCAGTCAACACTAAAGACCACTTCATCTGATAGTATGAAGATGAAATTGTTGTTCCTTTTTGAGGTACAACTCCCGTGATAAGTTTCGAAAAATAAAAGCTGAATAACGGACTTAAAATGCTTCTGCCAATAGAAAAGACGATTCCAGTGAAGTATTTTAATCTCGTACTTAGATTCAAGAAGTGTTTAATGAATCTAAAGGCAAGAGGAAATTCACTTGGGTGATGCTCCTTCTTGGCATTTTGATCCTCGATATCCTTTTCTGTTGGGTTGGAGACCAATCTCAAAAATTCCAAATCCTTCAGCTGTTCATCCTTGTCCTCAACCTCTGCTTTAATAGTATTTGACACCTCATAGCTTTTGCTTCTGCTTTCAACCTTTTTGAAAAGTCCAATGTTCTTCTTGACAAGTTCATGCTTTTTTCCCCGAGATATAATCTTACCATCGCTCATCACTATCACATTCTCGTTATCATGAATCCCATCGATATCATGTGTAATAATCAAGGTTGTTCGACCTATCCTTATCCTTCTCAAGTTTTCCATTATCCTTTTTCTTTGACGAATATCAATAGCAGATGTGCTTTCATCAAGTATGAGAACAGATGTATTTCTTAAAAAAGCGCATGCAAGTGCAATTCTTTGCTTCTCGCCACCACTTGGCTCAAATTGACCTTCATTGCCACCTATTTCAGTTTCTAACCCATGTGGAAGTTTTGCAATTGTATCTTCAAGACAAGAATTCTTTACGGCATTAAATAAATCCTCATCTGTATACTTTTTGCATCCAAGCACAATATTATCCTTAATTGTTCCAGAAAATAAAGGTGAAAATTGTTGAAGAAAGGTAATCTGATCTCGTAGCCAGTATTTATTTAATTTGTTGATGTCCACACCATCAACCAATATTTTACCATTATCTGGTATGTAAAAGTTCAAAAGCAAAGACGAAAGAGTGGATTTTCCGGATCCTGATAATCCTATTAAAAAGCAAACTTCTCCCGCTTCAATATTCAAATTGATGTTCTTCAAAGCAGTTCTTCTTTCAGCTGTATTTCCTGTCTTGAAAGCGAACGACACATTTTCAAATGATATATTTCCCGTCATTGAATACTCAGGCACTAAACCATTGCTCTGAACAGAAATAGACTTATCACTGTCCAAGTATTTAACTATCTTATCAAAAGAAGCCTTTCCTTTTTGAAGAACCACTAATATCATAGAGATCGAGCTAAAAGTCATAGAAATGTTAAGGCAAGCATAAAATGCAGAAATCACATCTGCACTAGTATTGTAATGCTTTCGGACAAGATAGGAACCAAACCAAAAACTTTCAACAAATAGGATTAAAGAGAATATTCTCATAAGACTTGAAGCTAATGAAGTAAACTTATTGAATTTCTTGAAAGAGTGCTTCACTTCCACCAATTGCTCGGTGAATTTCTTCAATTCAATATCTGCACTAAAAACTGATTTCACCCACACATAGCATTTCAAATTCCAGTCCAATATGGAGGCCGCTATAGATGTTTGTGTGTCTTCTGAGGTTGCCCAGTAATCAATAAATCTTCCAAATATGAAAAGCACAGCCATCATGACAGGCACTGTGGCAAAAATAAGTAGAGTTGCTCTCCAGCACATAATGAAACTGGTAACAGTAAGACAAATAACAGTGAAAACGGATCGAATTAACATGGCCGAAAACTCACCAACTGCCGATCTATATTCCTCGACTGATCTATTTAATTGAATAAGTTCTCCATTTAAACTCTGAGATCCATTTTCGAACCACTCAAAATCCTTTTTCAGTAATGATTGATATAGTTTAATTCTGCACCTACTTTGTTGACGCTCGGAAAGCACACAAAATATAAATGTTTGCAGCCAAGAGAAAACGGTAGCACCTAATCCAACAAGGCCGACTGCAATACAGACAGCTTTCAAATCATGTAGGAATTCCGAGACGGTTGTATAATACCCAGCTGCAAAATTCGTAAAGTAGGTGAATATCTTCGACACCAAAAGAGTGATACCAACTGGAACTAATGCAGAAAGAAACGCACTGACAGATCCACAACCAACTAACAAGAAATCATCCTTTGTTAAGAACATGAAAATGCTACTTATATTGGCAAAAAAGCTCTTCTTTGTTATGTGTTGTTCATGTTCTGAGTTTTCTTTCACTTTATCTTCAGTCAGCTCAAGGTTCGATTCACTGTCAGATACTTTCCAGTATTCCATTTCATTAACTTCTGGAGAGGATTTGGAAGATGATCCTTGAATAGACATTTTTTCTTTGAATATTGAAGAACTCAGTTGTACTTTGTTATCATATTTGGGATTTCATGTGAGTTCATGACACAAAAGTGACAAATGCTGTATTTTTATGGAATAAGTATGTTGTCCAACTTTTCTTATCTTCATGATGGCTGTTTCAGAAATGAAAATAAAAATTTTGTGTTTCTTTAGATCATACAAATTTCCAATTTGGGCAGTCTCAATGAAGGATAGGATTGGATCTCTATATATATTTTTTTAATTTTTCACTAAACATTGTCTGACAGTGCGTTGCATCAGTCTGTTCAATATGTTATAAATCATTACTGAAAGGGGAGTTTACACACTTTCCTGTACTGATTCGTAAAATATCGTTTAATCTGAGATTGTCTTATGACTTATATTTGAGTACAACGGAGCGTGACTGAATTAAGTAAAATCGCTGTGTACGTAAAAATGCAATGACTGTAGTTCGATAACTTTAAAATACTACTCAAGACTTTTAGTACTTAAATAAATATCTTCTCAAATTTGGAGAAAAGAATCAAGGCTTAAAAGGAATAAGATAAGCTCGAATACATGCAAAATATAAAACAAGATTTAGAAATTCTTATCAACCAATTGCTTGGCAGGCTTCCAATCTTCTTTGTTGACATAATCCAAGACAACAATTCCACATCCTTTTTTGTATTCATCGTTGATCTTTGCCTTCTGCAAGCTTTCGGCAACTGCATGCGGCCAGCAATCAATGTCAAAAAAGTTTGATGCTGAACAAAAGTTCACGAACAACTTAGGTTCACTGTTGGTGTTGTTATAATCAACAGCCTTCTTCAGTAAATCCTTGACATATCCAGCCTTTTTGGAAATATCCTGCTCATCCTTGAATTCGCAGTAATCCTGAACACAGAACTTTCCCCTGTCATCACATGCAGTATTGTAGGTCCAACTTGAAGCGGAAATACCGAACTTACCTTGGTCATCCTGGTTGTTAACACCAAACCTCCTAAAAAGAACAATTTTACCTCTGCAATCACCCAATTTAGGAATCTCATCCTTGAGGAACCATTTATCCTCATGTCCTTTCAAATAATGATCGCGGAACACTTTCGGAAACTCATCATTCTGGTTATCCCAACTTCCATTTCCTTCTTGCTTGATGGAAAGAATCACTGCTTCGGAGTTGTGATCTTTCAAGAAATTATAAATATTTTCCAATTCGTCGGTAAATTTCACAGCCCCAGTCAATTTCACTGGAAAGTTTCCGTGACAACAAATCAAATCATTCTTCTTGCTGTCATCCAGAGTAAGGAAATTCTTCGACAATCTGATATCTAAGAATCTAACACCATGCTTCAACTGTTCTGAAATATCTTCACCTTGACATTGAACAGATGGTGGAGCAAGCTTGTGATAAGCTGCAGCATCATGAGTGCCTGGAATGGAAAGTTTTGATAGATATGTGTCGTTGTTGACATCTTTCATCCAAGAGCTGTAATCGACCATTTTCGTTTCAGTATGCTTTAATATTGATGAAGAGACAACTCGAGTTCAATTAATTAACGGTGAAGATAAAGAAGAAGAAAAACGTTGGACTATATATAATTGAATTTCTTACACAGTTTGCTTGCCATTTGTGGAACAATTGCAAAATTTCCTTCTATTTTGACCTGGTACATATAAATATTACAATATGCGAGCAATCAAAGCAGAAAGCGGATGAATAATTAGGCAGAGAAGCTGTCTATATTTGGTAGCTGGGCACCACACAATGAATGCTTTCACACAATTCTCGAGAAAATGAAAGAAAAGTGAGGAAAAAGGAGAGAAAAAAGAAGAAAAAAAAGAAGAAAAACATTTGTTCAGCAATTATTTAAGGGTCCATTAAACAATGCTTACCGATAGAAAGACGGCAAGAAAGAATTATTATATCAAATCCTTGCACAGTTCATAACTGACGTGAAAGGCAGGCACCATAAACGAAAAAATAAATTTATATCCTATGCTAAAGGTCAATTTTTTATCAATTATCTATGATATGTGCAACAATGCGATCCGGAGACATGAATAATATTACTAAAATTATATTTGACGTGTGGAAACCTTAACATTGCACTTGTTGAAACATTTTAGACATTCTTTGTGCATATAAGTGAGAAATCAAAGGCCGGAAGTAGTTTAATGTAATACTGTGAGGAGCGCATTTAGGTACATATCATTTCAGTGCTACAAAGTGTGTTTGATCTCGGTGTTATATCAGATAGTTTAACAGATAAATTGGAACAGTGACCACCTACTGTTAATTATCAGGAATTTATGGGCCAATTATAAAAATATCCGTATGAGAAATCGGCCAAGTTGAAAAACTCGGCATTTGAACGGGCGCTTAAATTTCCAAAGTTGAGTTTTGGCACACGTATTTGAAGGTAAGAAACAACTTGGATTCACACGAACTCTGCTGGAAAAATAGAATGTATTAAATAGAAAAGTAAGGGTATTGTAATTCAGCGTACTGTAATATCTTGAGTTATCATAAGTTGTATTTTGTATATAGTAGCACAACTCCATCCGTGCATTGAGTGCGTATTTTTTTTTTTTTATATATGTTTTTCTTCCCGTTTTCTGCCATAACCACTTGATTCCTTTTTGACTAGATTTTTAACCACTACTCTTCTTTCGATATAATTCCATCTCTTATTCATTGTGCCTCATAAATAAAAGATTGGTGAGAAAAAACCAAACTAAATTCAAGTCAGATCTTGATTGGCGAACTATCAACATAAGTTGCTATCGCAAGCCTTCATATACAAAAGTTAAGCAATGAATCAAGGTTGGTTGACTGTTATCTTAACATCAGCCACCACAATATGTGGATGCTTGATCATATATGCTGATGTCGTGTACAAGTATGTTTTTCCCGCCAGGTACAAGAAGAAGCCGTTTGAAATAGCCAAAAACACGCAATTTCTAGTTTGTTCGTTGGCGTTGTCGTCGGGATGTTTGTCATTTGTTTCCCTCTATAAGCTTTTGCCTACATCGATGAAGTATCTTCATAAGGTTCCCACTTTAGATGAACAAAAGACAGTACTACAGTCCACAGCATTTATATTCTACGTGTCCGGTATCATGTGCTGCTCAGCGTTGAACGTGTTGGTGCATCTTTTCACTAGTGAGAGTATTGTGCACTGCGTTCACGAAGACCATTCGCTTCTGCATCATAGTCATCACCATGTTCACGATCACAATCACGGCCACGGGAATATGTTGCATCGACATCACAAGGGCAACGCCTCGCCGGATTTGGAGAATGACGCGGGCTTGGATGAGACCAAGAAGACCGAGAAAAAAAACACTGAGGTTTCAAATACTGTTCAGAAAAAAAACTGCAAACACAGCTCAAGAGCACCATACCCGGTCCGAAGTCCGCGCCAAATAGCTACTTACAGCAGCAAAATCCAGACTGCTGTGTCCGGTTCTTCTCCCAGTATCTCTTCCTCGCTTTGTAATGCACCAACAGGCTCATCTTTGACCCCATCTGCCTCCAGAAGGCGAATTTCGGCGATTGCAGAGGATTCTGCTCCCACACAGACCAATGCGGCGGCAGCAACTTCCATATCGGGCTCAGTCACATCCTCGGCCGAGCCATCGGTGGTCTCATCAGTCGTTTCTGGTGCAAGTGGCATTCCTCCCAAACAGTCCGTCGTAGACGCGTCGCTCGATGCTCTCCGCGGCCAGAAGATGGAGGGAGACTGCTTTGGAGACATGGAATGCTGCTGTGAGGAAATTGCATGCAAGCACAACCTCCACATGCACAAAAACAAGAATGGAATCCGGTTCTGCTGCTATCCATCAAGCGAAAACCAGCTTTTTTTCAAGCAGAGAAGCGGCGAGATGGTCACGGACAAATCCGAGCTTGCCGGCCGGTTCCCGGAGCTTGAAATCCAGTCTCCTTTGCTGCCGGACTCAGGTACTGGTGCAGAGGTGCGTACGCCTCCAGGTGGTGCAGAAGCCGGCAATTCCAGCTCTTCCTCTCCGAACCTGGAAACAAATTTGGCAACCGAGCACTCTCCATTGCTTGCAGAGCAGCAGACATCTGCAGATGCTGATGCTAAGCAGTATTCTGGCACTGACAGCTCTGTGAAAGTTCCAATTAACGTTTCTGCAATCAAAGAGGAGCCGGAGGACGTGGCTGCGGAACATATAAGGCACCACGAGCACCACCACCACCATATAAAGACTCCCTTGGCCAGATTGCTATCGATCGGTATCCAGACCACGTTGGCCATTACAATGCACAAGCTACCAGAGGGATTTATCATGTATTCGACCTCCCAGGCGGATTCGAAGTTGGGATGGACCATTTTCCTTTCGATGTTTGTTCACAACTTTGTGGAGGGTTTCACTATGACACTTCCAATATACGTGGCACTTAATTCCAGGTGGAAGGCATTGCTCATCAGTGGAACTTTGGGCGGCTGTGCACAGCCATTTGGGGCCTTGATCGGGTACTTTATTTTTAGAAAGAACGGTGTCGATGTCGATAATCCTTTCAGCATGGCACTAATCGGGTCTCTTATGGCGTTGACTTCTGGCTTTTTGACGTATATCGGGTTGCAAATGCTGACCAGCTCTATTTCTTTTGGTGGAAAGCAGGAAACAGTAATGAAATGGGCTCTGTTTGGTATATGCTTGATATTTTTGACGAACATCGTCCTTTAGGTAGCTTGTGAACTTTTCTTCCTTTAATAGACACTTTATTTCGAACTTCTCTGGAATGTTCAGATCGTGGACTTGCTAGGTGTAAATGATCTGGTTTTAACCAAATGTATTGCTTTCTGCATTGTATTCACCATCCTCTTTTTGGTTTTGCATGTTTCTTGACCGAAATCGCTCTGCATCTTGTGATTTCATTTTTCAGTAGCCGTCACTACCTGTAGCCGACTATTCGGCAAGCCAAATTCTCAACTGCCAAATAAACTTTTCTTCACCTTACTCTTTTTTTTTTTTTTTTTGTTAATCACAATTTCGCCTCGGCCACTATCACCAAGTTTGTTATTGGTGATATAGTCATCAAAATTAATCGTGAACCCCACATTTACATTCATTAGGTGTTGTGGCCGGAAGTGGACCTGCAATTGCAAATACAGTATGGGTCAGAAAGCCAGCAAACTCAGCAAGGAAGACATATCAAATCTCAAGAAAGAGACAAAGTTCACAACTAGAGAACTACAGCAATGGTATAAAGGATTCCAGCGAGATGCACCGACAGGAATATTGACGAAAGATGATTTTATAAAGATACACAAGCAGTTCTATCCGTTTGGCGACCCCACGGATTACGCAACATTCGCATTTGAAGCATTCGATATTCGACATCATGGATTTGTGACATTTCCAGATTTCATTATCTCTTTGAGTATAGCAAGCCGAGGAACAACAGCAGAGAAATTGAAGTGGGGGTTTAGGCTGTATGACCGGAATAATGATGGATTCATAAGCTACGATGATTTGCTAAGGGTGGTAAGTGCAATTTACATGATGATTGGTACGCAGTCAGTGAAATTTAAAGATGGCGAAGATGCACCAGAGGACAGGGTCAATAGGATATGGGCTACTTTCAACAAAAGCTTGGACAACAAGGAACACGAGCTAATCAGCCGGAAAGAATTTTCTGACAACAAGTGGGCGCCAGATGTGATAAAAGCGTTATCTGTCTACGATGACTTGATTTAACCAGGCATGCTACGCTGAAATTACCAAATATAATTAACATCAAGCGTCAAATATATATTTTCTTTCCCTTAGTTGTCTTTTGTGTGTTAAATAATAAAGATCGCGTCATTTAAACTCTCTCGGCGGTATACACAGCTGACTTTGTTATAAGTTTGACTGTGTTGTAAATCAACCAATGAGGTCTGGCCTTGTCGGCATCGTGTGTAACTGCAATATGTAAATGCTCTCCTTCCTGGTCTCTAAAGGTCTTTATGTGATTTTGAATATTCTTCACCTCTTCTGAATGCGTGCACTCCCCGGTCCTGAGATCCTTGATGTCCGAAAAGTTATTGCTCAAAACACGAAGTTGCGTGTTGTAATGGTTGCCAATCACCGTTTCAATTGCCTCAGTGCAGGCCATGGATACCTCCTTGCCCATTATTCCACCAAAGAGACCCATGCCAAAGGCACCAACCTTCCATAATGGCGTTAGTAGTGAAGGTCTTGCTCTCAATCCGGTTTGCAAAGCATCAAATGTGGCATGATGGTGGATTTCCTGATCCCACATGTGTCTGATTAACTTTTTAAGGTCCTGACGATGGCCCAAAGCAGTATACTGGCCAGCATAGATTAGGTCAGCACCCAATTCACCTGCTTGATCAACTCTAATCACTCTGTCAAGATATGCTTTCTGAGCTGGCGATAATTTTGCATGTGTTGGTCCATTGGCAGGCTTTGGTGCCATGTATTTCTTTGCCGACTTGGCACCTGTTGAAATAAATCTTTTAAAAGCGAGCGACATTGAAATTGACTTTACTGATAGATGATTGAGGTTTTACTGAAAGAAAGAATGCATGCATATGGTATTATGAAGTTATCGGATGTATCGAGATGTCTCAAAAAAAAAAAAAAAATAAAAAGTCAGCTGATAGAACTTTGAATTGTATTCGCTACCGAGCCACAGAGGGAACATATGTGGCTCGGATAATTTATAAAGGACTCTTGCACATGGTTATAAAATAGCATGAAACAAAATTTGTCGATAAAGAATCGATTTATGTGTTTATTAAAATATATCTGTCAGATTACCCGTGCGTACTGCATGAAAATCATGACTTTCCAATCAATTCATTGCTACTCTCACTGAATACAACTAATTTACCCCACACTGTAATCTGGGACTCCTTTCTGCCGAACAAGTTGATGCGGCTAATCATGATTGGGGCTTTTTTGTGTATCCAGTTTCTGTAATAATACAAGAGAGATAACGTTCAAATGTAAGGCCAAACATGTAAATATGTGAGGATGTTCCTTTAAATGCAGTTTCTAGGTAGAGTTCGACCTGGATTTTTGTCGTTAAGTTTTTTTTTTTTGACTGGAAATATGCCCTGAGTCATAGAAGCGAGGGGAGATAGATAATATTGTAAGTCTTTCGCCTGGGGAAATCCCGCGATTTTCCCCGAATTCACTCGGGTCAGAATTTCATGGATTTTTTGTTTAAAAGAGCACAAGTCCGCAGAGTGAAAAATAATGTACCTCTTTAACAAAAAAACAATATTCTTCCAAAGCATTTAATCCCCCATCGCATTGCTGTCTAGATATTCTAGTTTACGCAAATTTAAGAATGGTTAAAGTCACAGTTCTTGGTGCCGCAGGCGGTATTGGCCAACCGCTCTCTTTGCTTTTAAGACTTAACAAGAATGTCACGGAGTTGTCTCTTTTTGATATTGTCAATGCTAACGGAGTGGCAACAGATCTTTCGCACATTCCAACAGAGCAGATTATTCATGGATTTGTGCCAAAGTCCAGAAAGGATGTCTCTCAGCTGAGAGCTGCCCTTCAAGGTGCAGATATTGTCGTTATTCCTGCCGGTGTGCCAAGAAAGCCAGGCATGACCAGAAACGATCTTTTCAAGATTAATGCCTCGATTGTGAGGGGTTTGGTCCACCAGGCTGGTGTTGTGTGTCCAGATGCATTCATTTGTGTCATTTCCAACCCAGTGAACTCAACAGTTCCAATTGCAGTTGAGGAATTGAAGAGTCTAGGAGTGTACAATCCAGCCAAAGTGTTTGGTGTCACTACATTGGACAACCTCAGACTTGAGGAATTCCTAAGCACAGCCATCAAGGGGGCAACCGGTAAGATTGTTGATCCCGCAGATCTCCGTGGTGACGTCATCTCCATTGGCGGCCATTCTGGAACCACAATTGTTCCGATTCTAAATGCCTGGGCCAGAAATCTCTCGAGTGAAAAATATGATGCTTTGCTACACAGAGTGCAATATGGAGGTGACGAGGTTGTTAAAGCCAAGCAGGGACGCGGTTCAGCGACATTGTCGATGGCTACTGCTGGATACAGATTTGTGAGCAGCTTGTCCGCTGCTTTGAGAGAAGGGAAGACGGTCCAGGAAGTTGCATTTGTGAATTTTGCTCAACTTCCAGGCTCTGTGCCAGACTCTGTCAAGGCACATGTTGAATACTTGAGTTTGCCATTCAGCTTGAATGCCCAGGGTGTCCAGTTTGTCCGTTTCCCAACGATCTCGGCCAATGAAGAGAAACTTCTTGCAGTTGCAGTTGGCCAGTTGAGACAGGAGATCGCCAGAGGTGTCAATTTCGTTAACAAGCCAAAGTTATAAGGAAAGCGTGAGCTACACGAATGTTTTCTAATTTCCGTATGTATTCAGTGCTCTTTTATTTTAGCATCTTTTTCCCATACGTCATTTAATAGTAGTCTAAAGAGGAGTGAACGTAGAAAAAGAGAAAACAAAGCAAACAAACAAAAAAAAATCTAAACTAAGATACAATCCAAAGTAAACACTTGTATAAATAAGAACATAGCCAGCGTCCACCCTTCAGAACTTACCCTGAATCAAGTTCTTGAGCATGTTTTTTGCACTAACGTAAGCAGTCTGATATAAGGTCTCCGCATCTAAGGTTGAAAAGAAGAGATCCATCAAACCAAACGGAAGCATGGCCGGAATCCAGCCCTGAGCCAACTCCAAAGCGTAAGATCCCGGATCCATGGAATACTGCTTTCTAGTTCCCTTTGGGAGATGATGCTGATCACCTGGAGCATAAGTTGATCTTTCTAATTGGCCCGGAAATGCAGCATACTGGTGGCCGGACAAGATGGTGAAGTAATCATCCGCAAAATGAACACCGGTGTGTCCCTCTGTGCCCGTTGCAGTACCGAAAAGGATCAAGTACTCGCTAATTGATGCGTGAAGAACAAACATCTGACCCATAGCACCTCCAGCGTTATTAAGCAGCCAGTCATCGAAGTTGAGCTTGTTGATCACATCCGAACCATACTCAGCAGTCAATTTCTCCTGTAAGTCATACATGATGGCGGTGGTGTTGCCCTGATGCTTTGCAATCGACTCGTTTGCCAACTTTTTCAACACATCTTTATCAAAGATGTAGTTGTTTGGGAGCCAGTGATTGAACAAGAAGTTCAACTGCAGGAAGATCAAAACTGGAAGAGTTGCAATTAGGAGGAACTTCATCTGTGCCGTGTTTATCTTTTTGCTTGCGTTTGTTGAAAATGTTAGAAACAGATGTGGGGGGTAAGAGAGATTAGATTTGATGGTATGCATTTCCAAGGATCGACTTTTTTTTATTTTATTTTATTTTATTTTTTTTTCGAAGATACTGTTTCCTTATACGAGCTAACTAAACGAAGCC
>ERZ746981.312-NODE-312-length-24273-cov-74.880063_pt1 | contig 24273 bp, 22 predicted proteins | sample MGYA00374948_ERZ746981 | MGnify/ENA primary metagenome ERZ746981 (study PRJEB28757, sample SAMN06711160) | food metagenome | host: microorganism | place: China:Harbin | collected 2017-01-30 | study: EMG produced TPA metagenomics assembly of the Analysis of...
GCGGGGTGGAGCAGCCCGGTAGCTCGTCAGGCTCATAACCTGAAGGCCGCAGGTTCAAATCCTGCCCCCGCAACCATACATAAACGTCTGAAAAGACTAAAGAAAAGCCACCCTCAAGGGTGGCTTTTTTTGTGCCTAAATCACCCCGCAGGATGCATATAGGATGCAAATGGGAGTGAAACTCCAGCGTAGTTTGGGCTTAAAGCAGGCCATGTCACGATAGCGTGATGCCTGTCTCTAGCCTTATCGATCAGTGGAAATTACGCGATCTGACGACGATACGCTCACCGGCGGAATCGCTGTCATGGGTTCTCTCAGTAGAAGAGCGATTACCGACCTCCGCCAGTAACCCGGAAAGGTCAGTGATCTCCTTAGCCACCAGATGCACGACTTCGCCTTCCTTCTGGAGCATGCCTGTCACGGCCATCATCTGGCTGCCGAGCACCACGCGCCGGTTTGCATCGAACAGATCCGGCCAGATGATGACGTTCATGTTTGCCGTTTCATCCTCCAGCGTCATGAACATCACGCCTTCGGCGGAGCCTGGCCGCTGCCGCACCAGCACCAGCCCCGCCACAGTGAGGCGCTTGCCGTCCTTGGCATTCAGGGCCTGCCGACAGGTTATGATGTCCCGTGCCCGAAGATCCTCACGCAGAAAGGTCAGCGGATGATCCCGCAGGCTCAGGCCAAGCCGGTTGTAATCCCGCACCACTTCGGCCCCGTCGCGCATGGGTTGCAGCAGCACATCCGGTTCTTCGGCTTCCCTCGTGACCTGCGCTGCCGCAAATAGTGGCAACGGCTCATCACGCAACGCCTTGATCGCCCAGAGCGCCTCGCGCCGTGCCAGCCCGAGGGTGGGGCGGAACGCGTCGGCCTCGGCCAGATGGGTCAGGGCTGCCGCTTTCACGCCAGCCCGACGCCACAGATCATCCACGGAGACAAAAGGCCGACTGGCGCGCGCCGCAACAATCCGGGCCGCATCGTCGTTGGCCAGTCCCTTCACCAGGCTCATGCCCAGCCGCACGGCGAAGCGGCCATTGGGGCTTTCCGGTCCTTCCAGCGTGCTGTCCCAGCGTGAGGCATTCACACAGACGGGTCGGATTTCCACACCATGTTCCCGCGCATCACGGACCAGTTGTGCCGGTGCATAGAAACCCATCGGCTGGGAATTCAGGAGCGAGGCCAGAAACACGTCCGGATGTGTGCATTTCATCCACGACGACGAATAGGCCAGAATGGCGAAACTTGCGGCGTGGCTCTCGGGAAATCCGTAAGAACCGAAGCCTTCCAATTGTTGATAGATCCGCTCGGCGAATTCCTCGTCATACCCATTGGCGCGCATGCCTTCGATCAGGCGTGTCTGAAACTGCGAGACGGTGCCGGTATTTTTGAACGTCGCCATGGCCCGCCGAAGCTGATCGGCCTCGGCGGCGGTAAACCCGGCGCAGATCATGGCCACCTGCATGGCCTGTTCCTGAAACAGCGGGATGCCAAGCGTCTTTTTCAGAACCTTTTCCAGTTCCGGAGTGGGATAGTTTTCAGGTTCTATCCCTTCACGCCTGCGGAGATAGGGATGGACCATATCCCCCTGTATGGGGCCGGGACGCACGATCGCGACCTCAATGACCAGATCGTAGAACACACGCGGTTTGAGCCGTGGCAGCATGGACATCTGGGCGCGGGATTCAATCTGGAACACGCCGATCGTGTCGGCCTTGCGGATCATGGCGTAGGTGCGCGGATCCTCAGCCGGGATTGTCTGGAGCGTGAAATGCTGCCCCTTGTGGTCCGCCAGCAGATCCAGTCCCTTTTTCATGCAGGTGAGCATGCCCAAAGCCAGAATATCGACCTTCATGAATTTCAGGACGTCGATATCGTCCTTGTCCCACTCGATGATCTGGCGGTCCTCCATCGAAGCGGGCTCGATGGGCACCAGTTCATCCAGCCGGTCATGGGTCAGGACAAAACCACCGGGGTGCTGCGACAGATGACGGGGCACGCCAATCATGCAACGCGCCAGATCCAGCGTCAGGCGAATACGTCTGTCTGACAGATCAACGCCAGTGTCATGCAGGGCGTCATCGTCCAGTTTGCGGCCCCAGCCGTGAATTTGACCTGACAGTGTGCGGATCAGGTCTTCCGGCAGGCCCATGACCTTGCCAACATCCCGCAAGGCTCCCTTGGCGCGATAGCGGATCACCACGGCCGTCAGGGCCGCCCGGTCACGACCGTAATGCTCATAGACCCACTGGATGACCTGCTCACGCCGTGCATGCTCGAAATCGACATCAATATCCGGCGGTTCGCCGCGTTCTTCAGAGACGAAGCGTTCGAACAGCAGCGAATTGCGCGCGGGATCAATGGCCGTGATGCTGAGCACGTAACAGACGGCAGAATTGGCCGCCGAGCCACGGCCCTGGCAGAGGATGTCCTGAAAGCGGGCATAGCGGACGATGCTGTTCACGGTCAGAAAATACGGCGCATACTGCATCCGCCCGATCAGGCCGAGTTCGTGCTGAAGCGTTTTTCTGACTTCAGCGGGAATACCTTCCGGGTAGGTTCGCTCAGCCCCCTCCCATGTCAGGGTTTCCAGAGCCTGCTGGGGTGTCTGACCGGGCACGGATACTTCATCGGGATACTGGTAGGCCAGATCATCGAGCGAGAAGCGGCAGCGCTCGACGATCTGCATGGTGCGGGCGGCCGCTTCGGGGTAACGGCTGAACAGCCGGGCCATTTCCTGTGGTGGTTTGAGATAGCGGTCGGCGTGACGCTCGCGGACAAACCCCGCCTCGTCGATGGTGGTGTTATGCCGGATGCAGGTGACGACGTCCTGCAGGATGCGCCGGTCATGGGTGTGGAACAGCACGTCATTGGTCACGACCGTTGGCACCCGTGCCTGATGCGCCAGGTTCGCCAGTTCATACAACCGCATCTGGTCATTGGGGCGTCGCAGCAGGGTGAGCGCCATGTAGGCGCGGTCAGCAAAGGCCTCTTTCAGCTTGCGAAGATGCAGAGCACAGGCATCATCCGCCGTGTCCGGGATCATGACAACGATCTGACCCTCACTCCACGCGACCAGATCCTCCCAAAGCAGGTTGCATTTGCCCTTTCCAGCCCGCGCCTTGCCGATGGTGAGCAGACGGCACAGGCGTCCATAGGCGGCGCGGTCCATCGGATAAACGAGCACGGGCGGGAAATCGGCCAGATCAAGCCGACATCCCACAACAAGGCGGAGCCCGACCTCTTTTGCCGCGACATGGGCCTGCACCATGCCTGCCAGAGAATTACGATCACAGATGCCGAGCGCCTCGATGCCAAGAGCTTTTGCCTGCGCAAACAGTTCGATCGGAGAAGACGCCCCGCGCAGGAACGAGAAATAGGTTGTCACCTGCAATTCGGCATAACGCGGTGCCGAGGGGCTCATCCGAAAATCCCGTGCAGAAACCAGCCCTGCGAGCCGGTCTCGCCATGCTCACCATCACCGGCACGGTAAAGCCAGAAGCGCTCGCCGCTGGTGTCCTCCACCCGGAAGTAATCGCGGGCAATGGTCAGTTCGGCGTCATTCTTCCACCATTCGCCGAAGACACGCTCCGGCCCATCGGCGCATTTCACTTTCCGCCGCACACCCCGCCAGATGAAGAACAGCGGCGGCTGGTCCGGCAGTTCCGCCATGGCCTGCACCGGTTCCGGTCGTGCCAGCAGCCGGGTAGGGCGAGGCCAGTGATCCGGCCAGTCCTTTGTTTCCTCGGGCGCCAGCGCGGGCACGCGGCAGAAGGACCGCTCGGGCAGATCGCTTTCCACTGGAGCAAAGCGATACAGGGCCTGTGTACCGACACGGTTGGCCAGCGTGTCGATCAGGTCGGACACGTCGGCCTCTTCCTCGGCGATCAGGGAGGACACGGTCTGCCGCCGGTCTATCGGTTCGGCCAGAGAGGCAATGAGCACCATGCGCTCGATGCCAAACCCCGGATCGATGGTCTCGATCTTCTCGCAGAGCAGGCGGGTCAGGCGTTTCACGTCACGCACCGGCATGGCGGTCGCCACACGGATCGCTTCGGTGCGGCTGTCCACACGATGCAGTAGCAGATCAAGACGCCGCACGCCCTGTCCACGCTCGTCCAGCCCCTGACAGAGCAGCGGCACCAGCTTGCCGATATAGCGCGCGATGGTCTCGGCCGCGCCGATGGGTTCTGCAAAATTCTGACTGACCTCGACCGGATCAACCGGGCGGACTGGCACGATGGCTTCACCAATACGCCCGAACGCCTGATCCAGCCTGCGGGCGATATCAGGACCGAACCGCAGCGCTAGGGGTGCCCGTGGCATGGAGGTCAGTGGTCCGATGCGCGATACACCCAGCGTGGCCAGTCCGTCGACAATCGTGTCCGGCAGGCGGAGTGCTTCAACGGGGAGATCAGCCAGTGCGGAAGCTGTCTCGCCAGAGGGCACAACGGCAATCGGTGCCCGGCAATAACGGGCAATGGCGTGCCCAGCGCCCCATGTATCCGCCACCACGGCCTTTGCCCGGAACCCGGCGCCCGCCATGCGGTGAACCATGTCCTTGAGCATGGGAAGCTCGCCACCGTGCAGGTGATCTGCCCCGGTCGTGTCCAGAACTAGCCCATCCGGCGCATCGACGGCCACGATGGGCGCAATACGGTGCTGGAACCACAGCGCCAGCTTTTCCAGTCCAAGACGGTCGCCCTCGGGATCGGCGTCCATCAGTACCAGATCGGGATAGAGCGCCTGGGCTTTGGCCACCGGCGTGCCGGGGCGCAGTCCCATCTTGCGGGCTGCCAGATCAACAGACAGCAGAACCCGCCGTCGCCCTTCACGCCCGGCCAGCGCCAGCGGCACCTCAGGCGCTGGCGCGTCTTTGTCCAGCCGCTTCCTGATCCGATCCGTCGGCCAGAGCGGCAGGTAAAGAGAGACGACCCTTGCCATCACAGGCCTCCACTTCAAAATCGGCACATTCGCCCGCACGGGCGCGGATCAGTTCCAGCAACCAGCGTGGTCTTCCGACACCGGGCACCGGCAACGACACGGATGGCAGGACGGAGATCCGCCAGCGGGTAACGGAAGCCGTGGGCTGACCAAAATCCGCCGCATCCGTCTGCCGCCGCCAGCGTCGGATGGCGATGCCAAGAGAGCCGGATGTTTCGGCCGCCAGTTGCAGGCGGCGTGAGGCGGTCATGGAAAGGCGGGCTACCTCGGCGACAACGGCCCCGAGGCCGCCATGCCGCAGCCCCTCCTCGAAGCAGGCCAGCACATCGACGTCCGATCCCGCCTCGACATAGATGGTCCGGCGTGCCGACAGTCCGACCTGTTTCAGGGAGGGGGCGAACACGTCCTGACGGGTGACGATCCAAAGCACTTTGCCGCGCGTGCGGGCCGCAATCCCGGCGCAGAACTGTCCGGCCGCCGCACTGTGCAGGGCATCATTCCCGCCGCCCGCCACCTCATGCAGAGCGCCCAGCGTCAGACCGCCACCGGGCAGACGGGCGTCTATCTCGCGCACACCAAAGGGCAGCGTCTTGCGGCGTCGGTCACTATGGCCTTCGAGACGGCTGATTGCGGCTCGCAGGGTTTCCAAGCCGGGTTTTTTCCAGGTTTCAGCGGTCATGTCACGGCTCGATGTCCCTTGTGCAGGCGGTTTTCCTGATTATATGTTCCTGATTTGTTCCGTGTAGTCTGTCGGCGTCAACATTTATCTGTCGGGAGAGCGTATCGCTTCAAGTTTGTGGTAATTCGCAATCCGGGAAGATACCGTCCTAAGAAATTGAAAACAGGAAGCTTTGTCGGAAGAGGACAGGCTGTTATCATCTGGCCCATAAAAAAGATCGCTGTCCGGGGAAACCGACAAACACGGAGTCTCCCTCATGCGGTCAGTCACGACGGGAGGCACAGGTGCTTGTTCACGAGGGAGCGGAGCGCAACGCCAGCATCGACAGGCGTCTGGGCTGCTCGCTGGCGGCTATCGCCGGTGCCGTGAACGCCGCCGGGTTTCTGGCTGTGGGTTATTATTCGGCCAATATGACCGGCAATGTCTCCGCACTGGCGAGTGGCCTACATGAAGGCCATCTGGAACTGGTCCTGTCCTGCTGTGGTCTGATACTGGCCTTCGTCGCCGGCGCGGTGCTGTCCGCGCTGCTGGTCAATGCAGGTCGTCGCCGTCATCTGCCGTCGATCTACGCACGGAGCATCCTTCTGGAAGCCTGCCTGCTCGGGCTTCTGGGGGCTGTTGATATTCTGTTTTCGGCCCAGCAACGGGATCCGGTGCTGGCCTACGGGCTGAGTTTCCTCATGGGGCTCCAGAACGCCACGGTCACACGCATTTCCGGGGCGCGTGTCCGCACCACCCATATGACGGGAATGCTCACCGATGTGGGGCTGGAACTGGCGGACTGGCTGGAGAGCTTTTTTCTTCCAGTTGACCCGGCCCGGCGGACCGGTACGCGCGAGCGTCTGGGGCTGCATGCCGCCATCGTGCTGTCCTTCACGCTGGGCGGCGTGTCCGGCGCCTTTCTGTATGGCTGGTGGTCTGCTCTGTTTCTTCTGGCGCTGGCGGGGCTTCTGGCGTGTCTGGCCCTGCCGGGCGCGCTGTCACATGAGCCTGTGGCGGAACAGGAACCGGCCTCGGTTCCGGCTTACGGGGAGAAGCATCCCTGATGTGCAATCTCTACGCCATGACATCGAATCAGAAAGCGATCCGGGAGATTGCAAAGGTTCTCGATGATCTGACGGGCAATCTCCAGCCTCTGCCGGAGATATACCCGAATACAATGGCCCCGATCGTGCGGAGCGGCGGAAACGGTCGTGAACTGGTCATGGCGCGCTGGGGCATGCCGACACCGCCCGGTTACCTGAAGGGACACAGGGTCGACCGGGGTGTAACCAACATCCGCAATCCGTCCTCAACATGGTGGAAACGCTGGGAGAGCGTGCAACATCGTTGTCTGGTGCCACTGACGGCCTTCTCCGAGCCGGAGCGTCTGCCCGACGGGACATCACGACCGGTGTGGTTTGCGCGGAATGATGGAGAACCGCTGGCCTTCTTTGCCGGGATTTGGTGTCGATGGACGTCCGTGCGCAAGCTGGCGGACGGAGAGACGACGGATGATCTGTTCGGTTTTCTGACCACGGACGCCAATCTGGAGGTGGGCGCGGTCCATCCGAAAGCCATGCCTGTGATTCTGACGCAACCGAATGAGCTGGAGCGCTGGATGACGGCACCGATAGCAGGGGCTCTGGCGCTTCAGCGGCCGCTCCCCGATGGGGTTTTGTGTCGGGTGCAGGCACCCGCTCTGGCTGACTGAGGGGCGGGGTCAAACTGCCCTGTTCGTGACGTTTGATGCATCGCAACGACAGATCGGCTTATCGGGTGTTGTGTGGCTGAAGAGATTTCCCGCCATCAGCCCTTTCCACAAAAAGGACATGCGCCATGAGATATGCTCACAGCAATTACGAGGCTTTTGTTCACCCTCGAGCACCGCAGGGTATGGAAGGGCGGTCAGCATGGATCGTGGGCGGTGGACTGGCGGGCATGGCGGCGGCGGCGTTCCTCATCCGGGATGCGGGAATGACGCCTTCAGCCATCACCATTCTTGAGGCCTCGGGCAACGACGGTGGTGCGCTGGACGGAGCGGGGAATGCGGAGACTGGCTGGCTGATTCGTGGCGGTCGGGAGATGGAAGAGCAGTTCCAGTGTCTGTGGGATCTGTATCGTTCCATTCCGTCTCTGGAAATTCCAGACGCATCAGTGCTGGATGAAGTCTGGCAGGTCAATCAGGCCGATCCGTCCACCAGTCCGGTCCGCGCCATGTGCAATCGTGGGCAGCCCCTCGCCGATCGTGACAGGCTGACACTCACGGGAAAGGCGCGGCGCGAGATCATTGCCCTCATTCTGACCGATGAGGATGAACTGGCGGGGAAGACGATCGCGGATGTGCTGTCCGGCGATTTCATGGCGTCGAACTTCTGGCTGTTCTGGCGGTCGATGTTTGCGTTCGAGACCTGGCACAGCGCCATTGAGATGAAGCGCTATCTCGCCCGGTTCGTGCATCAGATTCTCGGGTTGAAGGATCTGCATACGCTGAAGTTCACCAGATATAACCAGCAGGAATCCCTGAGCAGACCACTGGCCACATGGCTTGCCGATCAAGGCGTCGTGTTCCGTCATGGCGTGAAGGTGACGAATGTTACCGTTAATGTTTCTGGCGGAAAGAAAGTTGCGGCCCATCTCGACTGGCTGGAAAATGGCGCGTCCGCCGGTGTTGACCTGGGTCCGGCGGAGCTGGTGTTCGTGACCAACGGTTCCATGGTGGAGAATTCACGCTGGGGTGATCATCATACACCCGCGCCGATTGATACGACCATCGGAGAGGGGAGCGTCTGGCAGCTCTGGCGCAACCTCGCCGCGCAGGATGCAGCTTTTGGCAACCCGGATGTTTTCTGTAGCGATACAACAAAATCCCGCTGGCTGTCGGCAACCGTTACGACCCGGGATGCGCGGATACCGGAGCTCGTAAAGCGGGTTACGGGGCGTGATCCGTTCTCGGGGAAAATCATCACGGGTGGTCCGGTCACGATCGCGGATTCATCCTGGCTGATGAGTTGGGTGGTCAGCCGTCAGCCCCATTTCAAGGGGCAGCCCGAAGGGCAGATGGTGGCCTGGCTCTATGGTCTGTTCAGTGACGTGCTTGGCGATTATGTGAAAAAGCCCATGCAGGATTGCACAGGGGAGGAAATCACCCGTGAGTGGCTGTTCCATATGGGCGTGCCGGTGGACCAGATCGACGACATGGCGGCAACAGGGGCGACGACGCGTCCGTGCATGATGCCGTTCATCACGGCGCAGTTCATGCCGCGCGCACCGGCTGACAGACCGAAAGTGGTGCCGGATGGGAGCGTCAATCTGGCTTTCCTCGGGCAGTTCGCCGAGACGCCGCGTGATACGGTCTTCACGACGGAATATTCCGTCCGCACGGCGATGGAGGCGGTCTATACCCTATGGGGCGTCAGGCGCGCCGTGCCGGAAGTGTCAGATGGTATTTTCGATGTCCGGATGCTGCTGCAGGCGGCAGCGGAACTGCGGGATGGAGAGAAGGTGCCGGCATCGGGGCTGATCCGGCATCTGACGCAGGGAACGGAGATTGATGATCTGCTGGAGCGCTATGGATTGGTTTGATCTTATTGTTAGAAGTCGGGGCGGACTTACCATTATCGCCTCCCGATTCCGACATTCGCGAGTTCGAACCATCTTCCTGAAACTCGCCACTGTGGGATAACTTTTTTCTCAAGCTCCATTGTAGCCGAACCTCAGGATATTGTAACGTAGTAATGCTTGATCAAATGTTTACAGCGGAGAATTTCCGCCGCATCTATGACGTTGAGAACCGCAAAGGGCTCGATTTGGCGGCCCGTTACTTTCCATCGCTCGAACCGTTTATGCTTACTGTCCGCGACAAGGTGCAGGATATCCGCGATCACCGCGCCAAACAGGCGGCTATGACAGCGGATGTATTCGAGGCGACATTGTTAGATCTGAAAACAGAGCTCGCTGCCGTGAAAGCGGAAAAGTCAGCTGCTGTCGATGACTTGATGGACGAGATCAGCCAAAAAGTGCTCAAATCAACCTTTAAAATCGAGTTGTCTAAAAAAGACGGTCCAAAAGGAAAACCGGTTTTCTGCGTCGATACAGAGCCTGAGACCTTTTTCGTTATCAAACAGCTACAGCGCAACATTAATCGTATCTATGGTGTTCGGCAAGCGAACCGGCACGATCTTGTCTGTCAGGTTCGTGACATGCTGGGCAGCAGCTTTCCCTTCGAGCTGGTACGAACTGATATTTCTTCATTCTACGAGAGCATCGACAGAAAGAAACTGTTAGAAAAACTCGATGGCGACCAGCTCCTAAGTCCGACATCGAAGAATTACATCAAGCAGGTCTTAGTGTCGTATGGCGCGAAATCTGGCACCGTAGTCGGCGTTCCGCGAGGGGTCGGCATCAGTGCCTACCTCGCCGAATTTTACATGCGTCCCGTTGATAATGCGATCCGGATGATCCCTGGTCTAGTTGTCTATTGCCGGTTTGTCGACGATATCGTGGCCGTATTCGCGCGCCCCCCGGCAGGCAACAGCGTCGGCTCCTACAAGGACCGAATCATCGATATTTTCGGCAAAAACGGGCTTGCGCACAATGCAGCGAAGACACACGAATTTGCTTTTCCAGATGCGACGCCACGGGATTTCGAATACCTCGGTTACAAATTCAGCATAAATGCAGGAAAATGCGAAATCGCACCCAGCGCAGCGAAGGTGGACAAATATCTTACGCGAATGAAAGCTGCGTTTGATGAGTATTGGCGAGAACGCTCGCTGCGCCCGCGGCGGGCTTATCGAGAGTTAATCTGGCGAATCAAGTTCTTGACCGGTAACACTCGGCTTTCAAATAGCAAATCTCGTGCGGCTACCGGTATTTACTATAACAATTCGATGGCGACTGACCTGACCTGCTTCGGGCTGCTCGACAGGGAACTAAAGACGCTGGTTGATACCTTGCATAGCAGCAGTCTGCAAAAGCAGCTGAACAAGCTCAAATTCAGCACGGGCTTCCAACAACGCCGGTATCATCATTTCAGTGCGCGGGAATTGCAGACAATCGTGAGGGCATGGAAACATGTCTAAGCGCCGCGTTTCGCTTACCCATCGGAAACAACGGCCCATCCTCACGGACATGCTGCCGTTCGAGGTGCCCCCGACATTTTCAAACCGGGGCTACTATCGTTTCCTACGCGACAATAGTGTCGAGATCGAAAAAGGGCAGGTGCGCTGGATTTGCAGGACTGACGCGCTCGACCGCACGATGCGACTTCTGTTCGGCATCAAGGCTACCACGCCCATCAATGTCGAAATGGTGACCGAATGGGGCAAGGAGAAGACCAGAAGATCAGTACCCTACAACAAGTGCGAGATGGTAACCATCCCGTTCAATTTCCGTGTGGCTCACAATTTAGACGGTCGTATCCTGAGCGTCGTCCACCCGCGCAATCAAGTCGCGGTCGCGAGCTTCTACGCGACCCACAGCGCACTGATCATTTATCACACCTCGGTCAGCGAATTTTCGATCCGCCGCCCCGTGTCAGTGTCACGCTATGCCTATTTTAAGGACAAGCTGCATGAAGAGCGGCTGGATTCCGTGGCTGGTCTGGAGGAAGAAGATCGCGAGTATGAGCAGTTGGGGTCTTACTTTGTTTATGAAAAATACCGTAATATACATAAATTTTTTGAATCATATAAATACCACCGCAGCGAGAAAAAATATGACGCGATGGTGCAGATTGATGTTAGTAAGTGCTTCGACAGCGTTTATACTCACTCGCTGCCTTGGGCCATTCTGGGCAAAAATCAGACCAAATTTAGTCTCAAATCGTCAAAATTTACCTTTGCGGGGCGCTTTGACGCGCTTATGCAGAATTTGAATCAAAATGAGACCAACGGCATCGTCATTGGTCCGGAGTTTTCAAGGATTTTCGCCGAGATCATTCTGCAGTCTGTGGATACTGAGTTGCGCGAGCAATTAGCGAAGCTCGACCTCAGGCATAAGGTAGATTACGAGATTTTCCGATATGTCGATGATTTCTTTGTTTTCTACAATGAAGATGCAGCACAGTACAAAATTTTCGAGACACTCCAAGATATTCTCAAGGGCAAGAAGCTCAGCATCAATACAGCGAAAATCAAGCATTACAAGAAACCGATCATCACCGAGATTACGGTCGCCAAGGAGCGTATTTCCGAGCTCCTAAATGAAGGAATTGCCCCAGTATGCGAGGAAGAACCACAGGTTGATCCGGCCAAGTCATCAAAAAAGAAGCTAATCTGTGCGATCAACGCTAACCGGCTGATTATCCGTTATAAAGCCGCGCTCAAAGAAGCAGGCGTCACCTATGGAGACTTGTTAAATTACACGTTCGCAATCCTAGAGAATAAAATCGAAAAGCTTTTTAAGGCCTACATTGGGAGTGACAAATCGGACCAGGACCGTAAGCGTTTGTCCAATGCTCTGTTGGCGATTATGGAGTTCGCGTTTTTCGCCTACTCCGCAAGTCCCAAGGTTAATCACACCATCCGTATTTGCCGGATGATTGCAACCTCGGTGGACTTCGTTCACGCGCAAAGATTACCTTATGAGCAGAAGCACCTTCTGTTTAAGTATGTCCACGATAATGTGATGCAACAGCTCGAGAAGAACACGATGAGCGAGCACCGCGAGGTGGAAAGCCTGTATCTACTGATATCGCTTTCACAACTTGGACGGGAATACTGGCTACCGGTCTCTGTACTGCTGCGACACTTCCTGATCAAAGAAGAAGAGGGGACCGGGAATTACATTCGACCGACCGGTTTTATGAACCATTTTTCGGTCTCGGTCCTACTATCTTATGTCAAACATAAGGTCAGGTACGCGAAGTTGAAAATCTTTATTGAAGCTGAGGTCCTCGCCAAGCTCCAACATATGAAAGCACATTGTCCAGATGACGCCGAGACGCTGATCATGCTTCTTGATCTGATAGTGTGCCCTTATATTAGTAATACAACCAAGGATAATATCGGAGCAATCTTCGGACTGGATGCTGCCAGTCTTGCGTCTGTTCAGGCGACCAATGACCATTGGTTTACCGCTTGGGGCGACAAATTCGACCTCGGAAAAGAGCTGGACGCCAAGCGCAGTCGGGAGGTATATTAGCTGTGGCGCACCGCCCTACCCTTAATGGCTGTTGGCAGCTCACACACAAGCGCCCACCTTTCCCTTGTATCAATCGGGGGGCGGGTAATGGGACGGTCGGGGCGGGCCGTTCCTGTACTATCATATTTAGTAATTATCAGGTGCTCATTGTTACGTTTGTAGATAATTTGAGTTTGGTCACTGTGCCGAGATCGTTGATGGTGGCAAATTGATTACCCTCCGGCATGCCGAGCCACGCATAAGCGACATAGATCAAATTCGAATTGGTCTGGCGCTTGCCAAAATTCTCGAACAGCGTGCGAGCTGATACTCGTCTTGGCAGGGTGATGAAATCCCTTGCTTCTTTCAGCTAGACCCTGTTGCCGGCATTTTCTACCGTGAAAGTGGGGAACATGCTGGCTCGGGTGAGCCTTCAGAGTCAGAGGGCTGCGGGGATTTTCGTGACGGGTTGAGAGGGTGGGAGAGAGTCTCCTGTCCGCCCGTCATGGAGATTTCGCCATGGCGACCGCTATTCCCAAAATCAGCCTGAGTTCGTCCCGTGACATCCCGTTCAACCGGCTGGTGCTGTCCCAGTCCAACGTGCGGCGTGTGAAGTCCGGCCTGTCGATCGAGGAGCTGGCCCGCGACATCGAGCGCCGCGGCCTGCTGCAGAGTCTGAACGTCCGCCCTGTTCTCGACGACACTGGGGCCGAGACCGGTACCTATGAGGTGCCTGCCGGCGGACGACGCTTCCGTGCCCTCGAACTGCTGGTGAAGCAGAAAAAACTGGCGAAAACGGCCCCCGTGCCGTGCGTCGTGCGCGAGGCCGGATCGGCTATTCTCGCCGAGGATGATTCTCTGGCCGAGAATTTCCAGCGCGTGGCCCTGCATCCGCTGGACCAGTTCCGCGCCTTCCGTGACCTGCTGGAGAAGGGCATGTCCGAAGAAGAAATCGCCGCCGCGTTCTTTGTCGCACCGGCCGTCGTCAAACAGCGTTTGCGGCTGATGACGGTGTCCGACAAACTGCTGGATATCTATGAGCAGGACGGAATGCGCCTGGAACAGCTGATGGCTTTTTCCATCAGCGATGACCATGCCCGGCAGGAACAGGTCTGGGACATCGTGTCCCAGAGCCATAACCGCGAACCCTACGTCATCCGGCGCATGCTGACCGAGAAAACCGTGCGGGCCTCGGATCGTCGCGTGCGCTTCGTCGGACTGGATACCTATCTTGCGGCCGGTGGTCCTATCATGCGCGACCTGTTCGAAGCGGATGACGGTGGGTGGCTGCAGGATCCCGCCATTCTGGACCGGCTGGTCATGGAAAAGCTGCACGCAGCCGCGGAAGATATCCGTGCCGAAGGCTGGAAATGGGTCGAGACGGCCCTATCTTTCCCATGGGGTCACACACGGCAGTTCGTCGAGATCGATGGCACGGAAGTGCCCCTGACCGATGAAGAGACGGCCCGTCTCGAGGTCCTTCATACCGAGCAGGAAAGTATCGAGGCTGAATACGCCCAGGCCGATGAATATCCGGACGAGGTGGATGCACGGCTGGGCGAGATCGAACGGGCCATTCTTGCCCTGGAAGAACGGCCCCTGACGTTCGATTCCGCTGACATGGCGCGGGCGGGTGTGTTTGTCAGCCTCGATAGTGATGGCACGCTGCAGGTGGAGCGCGGTTTCGTGCTACCCGAGGACATGCCGAGTGAGCCGGAAGCGACCGATAATGCGGGCAACGCCGATCAATACGATCGCGCTGCATATGATGGGCAGGACCACGATAGCACAGGCCATGGTTATCAGGAGGGGGAGGGCTACAGCATCTCTCCCGACGTTGAACCCGAAGAAGAAGACGGGATCAAGCCGCTGCCCGACCGGTTGCTCACCGAACTGACGGCTTGGCGCACGCTGGCCCTGCGGGATGCTTTCGCTGGCAACCCGCACATCGCCCTGACCGAACTGCTGCACACCTTGGTGCGCGATGTTTACTGGCAGACACCGGGTGCGGATTGCCTTGAAGCCTATGTCCGGGAAATCCCGCTGCCGGTCCATTCGCCCGACATGCCGGGCAGCGTGCCGGCCCATGCGCTGCGCCAGCGCAACGAGTGCTGGAAGCACGATCTGCCCGAGGACGAGGATGCGCTGTGGCGCTGGATTGACAGTCTGGACGATGCAAGCCGTATGGCATTACTGGCCCATTGCCTCTCCTTCGGGGTCAATGCACTCTATGAGCGCATGCCCGGCTATGGCGCGGTGTCCCAGCGCAGCGTGACCGAGCGTCTGAAGCGGGCAGACCGACTGGCATCGGCCCTCAGCCTCGATCTGGTCGAGGCAGGCTGGCAACCCACGGTCGAGAACTATCTCGGCCGGGTGACCAAGGCCCGCATCCTGCAGGCTGTGCGCGAAGCACGCGGTGACGAGGCGGCCGAGCGCATTGCCCACCTGAAAAAGCCCGACATGGCGCGCGAGGCCGAGCGGCTGCTGGAAGGTTCGGGCTGGCTTCCCGAGGCGTTGCGCACGGCAGGAGGTGCAGAGCAGGTGCCGGTTGAAACGGCAACGGTGGACGAGGGTATGGAGGCCATCGCCGCCGAGTAGCCTTTATGAGGTCAGGAACTTTGAGACAGCGGCTTCCGGTGCCCGGAAGCCGCTTTTTTCATGTCTGGCGCCCCGGAAAGAGGGAGAGGTCGGCTTCGCCTTCTGTGCCGAATAACCGGCATAGAGGAGAGTTTTCCATGACCACGACCACCATCCTGCCCCCGGCGTCCCGTGGCGCCGCGTCCGGCGGCTTCCGGATCGATCCTTCGCGTGGGGAGCGTAGCGCCCGCGTATCGTCCGAATGGTTCTCGCGCCCCGATGACGAGCGCTACCTGTCGCTGTCAGATCTGCACGCTGCGACCCTGACGCGCGCGGATCGGGCCACGGCCCGCACGGTGGAAAGCCGCGCCATTCGCGTGGAGGCCGCGCGCGACAATGCCGAGCGCCTGACTTTGACCGTTCCGGGACAGCATGAGCCAATCGCACCGACCCACTGGTCCTTTGGCCAGATGTGCAGTCTGGTCGGTGCGCCGTCGTCCTATCTGCGCAATCTTCCCGCGCCACTGGCGGCGATCAACTTGCAGCACGGCCTGCTGTCGCACCGGGCCGAACTGGTCAAAACGCTGGAAACCGAAGACGGTCGGGTGGAACTGCGCGCCGTGACCGGCCCCGATTACGGCCGCATCTGGGATCATGAACTGGTCGGCGCGGTGCGCAAGATCGCCGGTGACGGCACAGGCGATACCAACTGGAAGGTGCCGGGCGTCATCGACTGGGCGACCATGACCCATAACCCCTATGTCGATATCACCAAGGAAACGACCACGCTGTATGCATCAGACAGGGACGTGTTTCTGTTTTTGGTCGACGATACCCACCCGATCGAGGCCGGACGCCTGCCCAACGGCGACCCTGATCTCTATTTCCGGGGCTTCTATGCCTGGAATTCGGAAGTCGGCAGTAAAAGTCTCGGTATTGCGTCGTTTTATCTGCGCGGAGTGTGTCAAAATAGAATGCTCTGGGGCATCGAAAATTTCGAACAGATCACGATCCGGCATAGCAAGTTTGCAGCGTCCCGTTTCGTGCATCAGGCGACACCGGCCCTGCGGAATTTCGCCACGGCCAGCCCGGCCTCGTTCGTCTCCGGCATTCAGGCCTCACGTCGTGCTCTGGTTGCGAAGAACGATGACGATCGTGAAACCTTCCTGCGTCGTCGTGGGTTCTCGAAACCGGAAACCACGAAAATCATCGAAACCGTGCTGAACGAGGAAGGCCGCAAGCCCGAGAGCGTCTTCGATTTCGTGCAGGGGATTACAGCCCTGGCGCGGACGAAGACCAATCAGGATACGCGGCTGGATCTTGAGGGCAGGGCACGCAAGCTGATGGAGAAGGTCGGATGAAGGCGCCCGTCATCAGAGGCCAGCGTGGTGGGGAAGGGGCGGCGGACAGGGTCCACCGCCTTTCACCTGTCGGCAGGTCAGTCGTTCAGGCTGTCCTTGAGCGCCTTGGCAGGCGTGAAGGCCAGCTTGCGCGAGGCCGCGATCTGGATGGTCGCGCCCGTGGCCGGGTTGCGTCCTTCGCGGGCGGCGACTTCTTTGACCTTGAACTTGCCGAAGTTCGGCAGGGTAATTTCATCACCGGCCTTGGCGGCAGCGGTCATCGCTTCGATCAGGGCGTCCAGCACCTTGCGGGTATCGGTCTTGCTCGTGTCGGTGGTGGTGGCGATATGATCGACCAGATCGGCAATCTTCATGGGACTATCCTTCGTTATCTGTCGGGCAGAAACCCGCTACTCCTGCCGTTACGGGGGAATTATGGCGTCTTCAAGCCTGCAGGGAGGGTGCGATGACAGATACGCAGTCATGGGATGCTGGCGATCTGGCCCGGAGACTGGCTGAGAATGCCGAGGCGGTCTGCCGCCATTACCTCTCCGCTGGCCGACGGCACGGCAATTACTGGCTTGTCGGCGACGTTCATAACACGCCGGGACGGTCGCTCTATGTCCGCCTGCATGGTGGATCGGACGGACGTGGCCGTGCGGGCAAATGGACGGATGGCGCGACGGGGCAGCATGGCGATCTGCTCGACATCATCCGCGAAAGCTTCGGGCTGCTGGATTTTCGTGATGTTGCCGACGAGGCACGTCGTTTCCTCAGCCTGCCACAGCCGGCACCACGACCGGCCCCTGATCGCGGTCGTTCCGATGCGTTCGGGCATCAGGCTTCCCCGCAGGCATCAGGGACCGCAGATGCCGCACGACGGCTCTGGGCCATGTCACGCCCGATCGCCGGTACGCGGGCGGAAACCTGGCTGCGGCATCGAGACCTGAGACGCCTGTCAGACCTTTTATCCCTGCGTTTCCATCCTGACTGCTATTATCGCGCCGATACCGACAGCCCGACCGAGACCTGGCCGGCACTGATCGCCGCCGTGACCGACCTTGATGACCGCGTGACCGGTGTGCATCGCACCTGGCTGGCGCGCGATGGACGCGGCAAGGCGCCTGTCGAAATGCCGCGCCGGGCGATGGGCGACCTGCTCGGCAACGCCGTGCGTTTTGGCACAGTGTCTGACGTAATCGCGGCAGGCGAGGGGATCGAGACGGCGCTGTCGCTCCGCGAAGTCATGCCCGCTCTGCCACTGGCCGCCTGCCTGTCCTCGGCGCATCTCGCCGCCATGGCCTTTTCGCCCACGCTGCGTCGCCTCTACGTACTGCGCGATGACGACCAGGCCGGAGATCATGCGGTGACGACCCTGCAGGCCCGGACGCAGGAGGCCGGGATCGAGTGCCTCGTGCTGTCACCGCGTCTGGCGGACTTCAATGATGATCTCCGCTATCTCGGGCGTGGGGCGATGCGGGCGATCCTGCATCCCCAGCTTGCCCCGCAGGACGTGGTGCGGTTTCTGCATCCGGTCGCGCACTGAGGCGGGCCGGGAAAGGGGGGGCATCGTCGTTTCCTGCCGTGCGGGGGCTGTCCCGTTTCCGGATGGGGCGCGCCCGCGGCCTTTTCTGGAGGGGAGCGGGCGTCAGTCAGGCCGTGCCTACAATGGCGGAGACGGCTATTTTCTGCCGCGCGGGACTGCGTCCGCGCTTTGCATCGCGAAGCAAAATAGCCGTCTCCCTGCCATCCTCCACTGCGTTCCGGCCGCGCGCGAGCGCGCGGTTCCGGCCCGGCCTTCGTCTGCCGCTATCCGCCCCCGGAAAGGCCGCGAGGGGCGCGGCCAGAACCGGAGGACAGACCCATGACCCGCACACAGGACGATTTCGAACCCGCCCACGCCAGCTCTTCCACCGGCCATGTGCTGGCGGAACTCCAGCTTTACGGCCACCGTCCCTTCGAGGATGAGCCGGACCCGAGGCCGTTGCCCGATGCCTGCCAGATCGAGGGTGCGGTGGCTGACATCTTCGACGCCCTGTCCGCCACGCTGACCGACACAAGGCTGGAACCCGATCTCGAACCGCTGCTCTGGTCCACCGTCAATGTCTTTCACCGCATGGTCGGGCAGGTGGAGCGCGACCTTGACCGCAACGAGGCGGCGCAGAAGCGTAGCCAGCAGGAACAGGATGGCAGCGAGATCCGCTCGGTGGAACTGGAACGCCTCATCGCCGAGGGCCTGACCCTGCTGGAACGACGTAACGCTTACGAGATCTTTCGCGATCTTGCCTGCGACCAGTTCGAACGCCTGACGATGTCGCCATGGCGGCCACGCTCCGGCTCGCTGGTCAGCCGCAGCACCCTGACGGCCTCCATGATCGACAGCCGTGATTTTCTCAACGCCCGCCGCAAGGCCGAAACCGACCTACTGGTGCCTCCTGGACCGAAGGTCGCGGTGACAGGCGGGCTCGATTACGAGGACCATCATCTGATCTGGAACCGTCTGGACAAGGTGCGCGAGAAGCACCCCGATATGGTGCTGCTGCACGGTGGCTCGCCCAAGGGTGCGGAATTCATCGCCTCCCGCTGGGCTGATCATCGGCAGGTGGCGCAGATCGCCTTCAAGCCGGACTGGAACCGGCATGGCAAGGCCGCCCCGTTCCGGCGGAATGACGCCCTGCTGAAAGTCCTGCCCATCGGGGTCATGGTGTTCCCGGGTTCGGGCATTCAGGACAATCTGACCGACAAGGCCAAACAGATGGGCATCCCGGTCTGGAGGTTTCAGAAAAAGAATAGTGCCTGACAGGTTGTGAGGAAACCGTGCCGAGAAATCGGCACGGTAGCATAGGGCTACCGTATTGACGGTCTTTCAATGCCTGAAAGATAAGGCATGGCGCGTTTAACCCGGTTCTGCCGTCGATCCCGATCGACAACATTGACCTTATACCTTGAAACACGCCTGATTGACTTAGTGGTATCTACAACTTGTTTTTCTTCGGTTTCGGCTGATGAAGCCTTCTTTTTACATTCGGCTTCAACGCGTTTCGGACATCCTTATCGGCGATCGCGAGGTCGAACCACTCGGGATCGAAATGACCACCGCACCAGGCCTTGGTTTCCCGATGCTCGGGACTCTGGGGGGAGCCGATTACCTCCAGAAACTGCTCATAGCCTGGAATGCCGCCGACATCCTCGGGCGGACGGGCTCGCGCGCCGTCAACGCAGGTCGCGTGCTGGGGAGCGCTTTCGAGGAAAAGTAGCTCTTCGATTTCTACGGTATGGCGCCAGTCGTCGCCAAAATCATAGACGTAGGTGAACGCCGAGCCCGCGTTGCGGAAATCCCGCAACCGGACCTGGCGCTCGTCAAAGACCTGAGGATCGCCGATGGCCGATCCTTCCGCAGCCTCAATGGCATTTCCATAACGCAGTCCCCCGATCTCGAACTCATGGAGATGAGAATTCCACCAGTTAAAGGCTGCCTGGATAGCAAGATGAAGCTGCTCCAGGTTCCATTCACTCGGCACGACGAGACGCCGCCAGACGGCTGGTTCGATATCGTCGATCGAGACTCTGATCTGCATAGCATTGGGAGGTCCAAACATGATTCCAAGGAAAATGGTAATTCCTGACAAAGTCAAGAAAGTTGCGTGTGGCGGAGTCTAAGATCAGTGCCGATTTCTCGGCACGGTTTTTACATAGCGTGGGGGCATTATTTCCATGACGGTTTGTAAAAACCGTCATGATACATGAAGTCTGACGCCTGAGCCGCAATGACGTCGGGCTCCCCAGTTCCTGCGCACCTGATGGCGGGAAGCACGTGCGCCCGTCACCCGGAAGGCCCCGCCCGGAGAACAGGCGGAACGGAGTTCGGTGGCTGCCCCGTGCGCCTGCGGGGATGGTCCATCGGGATGAAACGCCCATGGCGTCCCCATCGGTGAAAAGGCCGGGACAGCAGGTTGCGGACGAGGGATCATCCGGCCCGCTTTGACGGGATGCGCCTGTGCCGGGAGCGGGGGCCTGTAGCGCTGCACGATGCAACCCTACCCAAGAGAGCGGGTGAAAAGGGGGCGTAACATCGGGGACGGCAAACATCACCACTGGACGGGGCCAGCTTTCCACAGTGGCAGCGTGACAGTCTCGCGCCAGATTGCATCGTCCCCCACTTACAGACCGGTCATGCCGGCATTGTATCTCCTTGGGGGCTGTCGGGTCCGCACACCATGGCCTCTGTCGGATGGCTGATCTAGCCGAAGACCGGCTGCGCCTCGATCAGCTGGCCGCAACGGCGTTCCAGAACTTTCTTCCCCTGCCGGCTGCGCCGTCATTCCTCGCGAGACAAGAAAGTTCCGGCCCTGCCGTCCTCCGCTGCGCTTCGGCCCTGAAGGGTGCTCTGCCGCTCGCCTCCGGCTGGTCGATCGCCATCGAGGCCACGGTGGTCGCGGCCCGATAACAGCATGGAGATACGACAATGGCTAACATCGGTTCCTTCAAGAAGGTGGGCGAAGGCTTCGAAGGCGAAATCGTCACCCTGGCCCTGCAGGCCCGCAACGTCCGGCTGGTGGCGGAAACCAACCGTCCCAACGACAACGCCCCCAACTACCGCGTCTATCTGGGCAGGATTGAACTCGGTGCGGCCTGGACCCGCCGCTCCAACGAAGGCCGCACCTATCTGAGCCTGAAGCTGGACGATCCCTCCTTCGCCGCTCCGATCTTCGCCAACCTGTTCACCGACGACGAAGGGGAAAGTTACACCCTCATCTGGACCCGGCCCCGCAGCCGGAACGGAGACTGAACCTCCCAGACCCAACCCCGCCCGGTCTCTCCGGGCGGGGCCATCCGGGTTTTCTGGCGGGCTCTTCCATGGCGCGGGCGATCGTGCTGGTCGCCCGACGTGAGACGCAGGAGGAACACGAGGCTTTCCCTCAGCCTTCCCATTGTACCATGCGCGAGGGCAAACCGCGTCAAGGACGCGTGGTCCCCCCAATTTTGTCCGACGCACCCTTCGGGTACGCCAGACAAAATCGGCTCCCCCACGTGCCGGCAGGCCGGTCGCCTGACGGCGATCCCTGACCCGGTCCGCCCCGGCATGAGCCGTCCGTCCTGTCTTCGAGAAACGAAAGGAGCAGGACGATGACCACACTACACGACCAGATCCAGATGCTGCGCGCCGAACTGACCAGCTTTCACCTGAGCCGCCGCGAGCGGCAGCAGATCGAGAGCGAATTGAAAGAGGCGCTTGCCCGACGCGATGCAGAGCCCCCCGCCTGACGGGGGGCTTTTTTCTGGTCAGCCCGACGATCTTGTCCGACAGGACTGAGCCGCCTGAATGGTGCGTGGACGCCGATTCTTTTTTCCATCCTCCTGAAAGAACGACGTTGAATATCCATAATACGACTATTATAGTCGTATTTCTGGTGTGCATGCTCCGCGTGTCGGATGTGATCGCGGATGATCACTGGCCGACAGGTAAGGGCGGCACGGGCACTTCTGAACTGGACACAGGAAAGGCTCGCTGAAAAGGCCCTCGTAGCATTAACTGCGCTCAAGCGCCTTGAATCCGAACGCGGTCTCGGCGTCCATGAGGGTACGATCGATCAGGTCCGTCGCGCGCTGGAAGCGGCGGGCATTCTGTTCATCGAGTCCGGGCAGGGACGCGGCGTCATGTTTCTTAATGAGACTTCCGATATCCAGACGCGACAGGGTAGGGGACGTGGCCGGGCGGAATCGTCCTGATCTGTTCCGTTCATGTCATTCCTTCCCCTCGGGCGCGTTGATTTTCGCCGGGGTCATGCAAACCTGGCCGGTCAGCAATCCCGATCTTTGTTATCGAACCGATCTGGTCGCGGTATCATGAGGAACGGTCATGACGGAGCCGTCTTTCCTCGATCATCCCCCTCTCACCCAACGGGTGAACGCCTACGACGAAGCGCATCTCGGGCTCTATCTGCGCCTTCTGGTCGCGGACGAGGAAGGGGCGGACTGGCGCGAAGTCGTTGCCGTGCTGTTCGAAATTGATCCGGTTCGTGAACCGCAGCGTGCGAAGGTTATTCATGACAGGCATCTGGCACGGGCGCGCTGGATGACCGAAGCCGGTTTCCAGCATCTGCTGCAACCGCGCCTGCAATAGCCGGGCTTCGCCCCGGCTCCCGCATCCGCCCTGCGCTTCTCTCCCCGATAAAAAATCAGGGTCTATGCACTCCTGCTCCCGATCTGGCTGATGGAAGCTTCCCCTTTTGCCGCATTGGGGGACAGACAGGGAGGCCCGCATGCCAACACCTTTATGGCGTTCACCGGAACTGCGCGACCATATCAGCCGTCTGGACCGCTCCGGTTTTGCCGTCGAATTTCTCCGCCGTAACACAACCTATCGCCGCGACTATGCTCGTCTGCAACGGCGGGTCGGCCGTCGGGGCGTGGATTCGGCCGACGAGTGCGCAGCGTTCTCCCAACGCTGGGGGCTCTGCTTTTGTCCATGCACCCGATGAACCCGTCCCTCAGGGGCGCATGGTCTGGCGGCCCGAGGTGTCACCGGCCACACTGATCCTCACGCCCGCGCCATCGGATTTCGCCATCGTGACCCCGATCAATCCGGCGGTGCTTGGAACCCTTCTGGCCCGTCATGATGCGGAAGACGACACGTGGCTGGTGATCGGCGATGTGGCAGGCAATCTTTACCTTCGGCTTCTGAGCCCGCTCGCTATCGTTCGACCCGCCGTGCTCCTGCCGATGGACGACGCCGCTGAACTGCGTCTCGACGTGGCGCTGCGTTTCTTTCGCAGGCAGCGCGGCCAGCGCGTTGGCCTGCTTCCGCGTGCCCTCCAGTTGACCCCGTTGCAACGTGCGCGGCAGATGCTGCTCCTGCTTGCCTTCGATATTCACGAAGCGGGCGGCACCGTCCGCGATATCGCCATTGCGGCCAATCGTTCATGGCAGGCGGATTTACCGGCGGTCGAATGGCGCAACACGGCGGCGCGTCGCCACGCGGAACGCCTGCTTCTTGACGCCCGGAACCGGGTCAAAGGCGGCTATCTGGATTTTCTACGCGGAAAATAGTGCTGCCTGCTTTCGCTCCTTCCCGTTGCGATCCTCCTTTTTTTCACGCTGCTTCACGCCCGGCTCCGCCCGGTATCACCCATGCACGTCCCGGTACAGGAGGGGTGGACACTGAGTCCGAAAAATCTTCGTCCACCCCCAACGCCTGCTTTCTTCGCCACCGTCATCCCGATCCGCCGCACCATCCCCGCGGCGCTTCGAGACCAGATGGAGGCATACCATGCTCGACAGACACGCGCCGTCACCGGGACGCTACCTGCGCACACATCAGGCCGCGCAGATCCTTGGCCTTTCTCCCCGCACGCTGGAAAAATACCGCTGCCATGGCAGTGGCCCGACCTTCCGCAAGCTTGGCGGTCGTGTCGTCTACCTGATCGACGACCTCGACGCCTGGGCTGCCGCCAGCGCCTGCCGGTCCACGTCTGATCCGAATTATGACGATGCCCGCTCTGCCGGTCTTGATCGCCGGTGAGGGGAGGATGGACATGCAGGCCCGCCATATCCTCACGGCCAGCGAGCGCAGCAGGCTCCTGCCGTTCGTTGTCGCCAGCGGCGAGATCAGCCCGCGCGACCAGCGCG
>ERZ746981.313-NODE-313-length-24251-cov-12.466948_pt1 | contig 24251 bp, 14 predicted proteins | sample MGYA00374948_ERZ746981 | MGnify/ENA primary metagenome ERZ746981 (study PRJEB28757, sample SAMN06711160) | food metagenome | host: microorganism | place: China:Harbin | collected 2017-01-30 | study: EMG produced TPA metagenomics assembly of the Analysis of...
TATAAACACACCCCGCCAATCTTCCCCAACCCCCGTTCCCCCCCCCATTTTTTTACAATGTTTTTCTCAACTCCCCCCCCCCCCCAATTTCTCCCCCCCCCCCCCCCCCCCAAAAAAAAAAAAAAAAAAACTGCTGTGTAACTGCTGAAGTATCGGCAAAGTATAAATATAGTTCGATAATAAGTCAAATAATTGAGATCAAATGGGGCTCCGTAAAACGATTACCGCCCCGGTTTTCGTTTCACTCCACAGATTCAATTTCAATATTCAGTTGAGAAAGGTTTGGCAATTTCCAACTAACGAATAAATCTGTTAAAATAAACATGTCTCGCCCTTCAGTTCTAATTGTTGGAGCAGGTGCTCTCGGATTAGTCGCCGCTTATACATTGCAAGAGTATGGAAAGTGTGATGTGTGTTTGGTTGTGAAATTTGGTGCGGATCTTGTACGCAAAGATGGATACACATTCAAATCTGCTCAATTTGGTAGCTTCGAACATTGGAAGCCTAAGTATATTCTAGAGTCAGTAGCTGAAACTACTCATCAATATGATTATATCATTGTGTCGGTGAAGAATTTGCCTGATGGACCAGAGCCTGTCAATGACATTGTCCGCCCTGTCGTTAAAAGGTGTCCTCAGTCGGCTCTTATTTTGTTCGAAAATGGTATTGATATTGAGAAGCCTCTCATCAGGGAGTTCCCTGGTCATGCCATTTTTTCCGGTGTCTCCTTGATCAATTGTACCAACATCGATAGGGTTGTGAACCAAAAAAACAAGGATAGTATCCAATTGGGTATCTTTGAGAATCCAACTCTTAAGGACAATGCTGTAGCACAGAAGCAGCTTGCGGAGTTCATAAAGTTATATCACATAGAAGGTATGAACACTGTGACTTTGGATGAGAATGTTAGGTTTTCTAGATGGAAGAAGTTGGTCTATAATGCGTCAATTAACACAACTACAGCTCTAGCCCAGCTGGATGTTACTAGAGCCACAATTTGCGGCTTCAAGGAGGGTCTCTGTAGGCCAATCATTGATGAAATCTATGCGATTGCCAAGGCTGACGGTTACATAATTCCACCAGAAATCGAAGACCATATGTTAAATTTATCTAATGGTCTCTTCTATAAACCTTCGATGTGTGTTGATGCCGAATTGGGAAGGATGATGGAGATTGAAACAATTGTTGGAAATCCCTTAAGGGAAGCCAAGAAATACGGTGTCCCTGCACCTAGATTGGAAACCGTTTACCATCTTCTTAAGATGTTGCAGTATAGAATCATGGAAAAGGAAGGTCTTATTACCACCGATGAAGAAAATGGTGTCGCCCACAAAAATTTCTAAACGTTAAATAGCTTAAATTGTATTAAACGAGTGCTATTGCACACATTATTTGACCATATCTTACAACATCGTAAAATAAAGAAATAGTATTTCCTAAATCCGTAACAGATCAAATCTGGATATGGGCAGATAAGTTGTTATAATTTAGCATTGTTTTATAATTAGATCATACCCCTAAATGCATTATTAACAAAGAAGAGCCTATATTATTAACATTAAAAAGGTACGAACATGTGAATGCTGAAAAACAAGGAATAGAGTTTGGGTACACATAAGCTTGAGGCTGTCTAAAAGGCAGGGAAAATATATTGGATTTTGGTACTTTGATTTTGCCGTAGTCCCACCTTATTTTTAAACCGCGAGAAATTTCATGCTAGTTGTTTACTAGAGTGGGTATATCTAGATATCAAGAATGTTTTTTTTTTTTTTTTGTGCTTCTTTTTCCAGATTTCCCCAATAGGCTCGGTCTTGTTCTTACTTCGCAGAGCGATGACGTTATGTAAGGGTTCTCAAATCAAACAAAAATGTCTTCCCAAAGGTAGGCAAATGCAGAAGTCACTAAACAATTACTTCATATGTCTTGCATCAAAGCAAATAGGGGAAATATTTATGTAAGGTAATAACAACAGTTATCTTTTTTATTTTTACCTCCATGCCAAATAATGAAAAATTTTTGGGAAAACCTTTTTAGTGCATATTTTTGCACATATCTTTTCCGAAGTATTCCAATTTAAACTTTAGGCATTATTCTGCACTTTTTTTTATTTACTTGAAGTGTTCTGCTACGCGGTTTGTAGAACCTCCAAATTTTATTATCCCGCACGAATTTGATTTATCCCGGTAGTTACTCAGTTCAAGCGTGTTTTACATTTTTCTCCTCTTCTTCCACTATTTTGTTCCTCTGGATTTATATATACTTTCTTGTGTCCATACAGAAATAGTATTCTGTTAACACTTACTAATATAAGAGGTTTAGGTTTTCCTGGTCGGTTCATCAGTTGAAGTGTCATTCGTTTGATCACATTACGTTCTTTTTTTGGAAATAGAAATAGATATCCATCACATCATGGGAAATTCAATTATTCCTCTTCCAACTATTGACCGACCATTTGGTTTTTACCTCTTTGGGGTCTTCGATAAGGTTGTTACCTCTGTCACCGGGGGAAGATTTATTCCTTCCCAGTTTGAGTTTGTCGAGAATGAAACTTTTCTGTCCGATCTCCCTCATGTTGCAATCGCCATAGCCATGTACTATATTCTTGTTTTTGGTGGTCGGTTTTTGCTCAAGAAAGTCGGTGCTAAGCCACTTTCCTTGAGATTTCAATTTCAAATCCACAATATGTTTTTAACCACGGTTTCGTTTCTCTTAGTTGCTCTGATGTATGAGCAGTTGATCCCCATGATCGCACATCACGGCTTATACTTCTCCATCTGTGATGGCCAAGCTTGGACCAAAGAAATGACTACATTGTATTATTTGAACTACTTGGTCAAGTTTTATGAGTTTTTGGATACTTACTACTTGGTTCTGAAGCAAAAGAAACTGACATTTTTGCATACGTACCATCACGGAGCCACAGCTCTTTTGTGTTACACACAGTTGATTGGTACCACTTCAATCTCCTGGGTTCCTATCACTTTGAACTTGGATGTTCATGTTCTAATGTATTGGTACTACTTCCTTTCTGCTCGTGGTATTCATGTCTGGTGGAAAGAGTGGGTTACCCGTTTCCAGATCTTACAGTTCATCCTTGACTTGATCTTCATTTACTATGCAACTGCCATTAAGGTTGGACATGCCATTGTGCCAGAATACGTCTGCAAGAGATGTGCTGGAAGTCCATTGGCTACTATCAGTGGCTGTGCCATTATCTCTTCTTATCTAGTGCTTTTCATTGCGTTCTATATTGATATCTACAAGAAGTCTACCAAGAAATCGAAGGTTGTCAGAAGAGTTAGAGGTGGTGTTGCCGCTAAGGTTAACGAGTATGTTCTTTTGGACAAGCAGACAGTCCAGGATAATTATGATTCTAACACTGGTTCGCCACTCCCAACAAAGAGGAGACTTCACAGGGGCGAGAAGTCTGAATTATGAAGAGAGAAATTCTACTTTTTTAATATGAGCAAACGCGCTGCCACTTGGAACATATTATTCCTTGTTCTGTGTCCCCTTCTCCTCCTTTTGTTATCGCATATGTTGCCATTGTCATGATAATAGAGGATTGCATGCATATGGTTTCTTATCATGCCGCGGTTACTAGCAGTGGCATCCTTTCATTTCTAATGAAGATACTTCACTTATTAATGATACCCTACATTAAAAAAGGCCTAATAGTAATGGGGCTATTAGAACGGATTTTGTTTTTTGTTACTTTTATAAATGCCAGCAGAGTTGGGACTAATAATCACCTTATAATCTTTCATATAGACGCTTTATTTTCCCTATTTTACCATTTCCGTTTTCTTTTTTTTTTAATTTCTTCTACCACTCATCTCTGTTTTATTTTCTTACCCATCTATCTCTCGTTCAAATTATACATATCATCAACTTTGTAACTGCGGTACTCGTATTAATGTTGAAAAAGGGTGAAATTTGTTCAACACTATTACTATAAATGTTTCAACTCAACCTTTGCCCGTATCTGGGAAATTTTAATAGCCCTTTTAATATCTGCCTTTGTAACTGTCGATTCTGTTATTCCTCCTATTACCTCTATGCCAAATATATTTCCCTGCCCGTCTAGTAGTACCTTGATCTTCCTTGTTGCTTCTTCCTCAGCAGTTCCTTCAGGATCAGCTAACAAAGCCGATGACAGGGATTTATTCTGCGACATCTCCAAATCCCCTTCAGCATCCTTGTTTTCACCATTTACTCCATTGAATACTACTCCAAACGTTGACGGCCAAAATAAGTTTTTCGTTTGTACTTCCAAGTGGTGAGAATTTTTTGGATCGCATAGTAAATTGTACTGTTCCAAGTTTGAGCTAAAAGCACCATTGTTAATACTGTCTCTGCTTCTCGCATTTGTGGAAATTTGAGTGCCAGCAGTCTTCTCAGTCATGTATACCTCGGGTAGCTTTGTTTCTTTAAGAGCCTTGAGTAACGAAATGAGGCATAAATCAAATAGCGATCCGGTTGGTGAATACACCTGGATTTTAGAATAGAGAACATAGCTGAAAGTTTTTGATGGAGCAAATTCCTTTAGCAACTCGTCGTTTTCCTCGCCCCTTATAATTTGCGGCCTTCCATCTTTATCCTTTGATTTAAGTCCTAGTCTGATCTTTAGACTACTTTTTTTGATCAATCCGCTATGCAATATAGTGTCGTATAACGACTGTGACACACTCATTTCCTCTGGTAATGGAGGGCCATTTCGTCCTTTTGAAACTTCGACCACAGTATAGATCGAAGCATTTTCTGGTCCATTTGCCTGAATACTTCCATTCTCATCCCTCTCGGCATCTATTATACCCTTGTCAAGCTTAAGTCTGTAATCATTTGTTAGTTCTTGAGAGTCCTCGACTATTCCAGCACTGACAGAACAAACAACAACAGTCGGTCCACATTTTACCACTGATGATCCTATAATTTTGCTGTGCTTGTTGCTTTTCTTCTTTTTCTCGTAAGTACTTAGTCCTGCAAATGAAACTTCAACAGGTCTGAATTCATCGAATTTCCGAAGAGACGGCCTTAAGCCTATCTGAATATACTTTTCAAGTGCCACATCTGGTGCTACCAGTGCAAGTTTTGATGGTTTCATAGAAAGTGCTGTTAACTTCATCTTCTCCCCGTTCATTTCAGACATCCTAGCAGTGATTTTTGTTACTTCAGTCGTGTTTGATTTTATTGTAGAAGCTAGGATGTGAGTATGGTATTCCTCTAGCCAGAAAGTTTTCAATTTTTTTTTTTTTTTTTTCAGCGCAGAGTCAGATTTTTTACCACTCTTCAAACCTAATTGTTATCACTAATTAATTTTTGTGAGAGGACATTGTTAGGTGTGAGACTATACAATTGTTCTGCAACAAATCCCTAGATTACGAATACTTGGTACATAAAAGGACGATTTTTCAAAGGAACATATATACTTTCAATTTTTCTGAAAAGTCTCTTTTTTTTCTGCTGGGAACGAATTATAACCGTATCTTTTTACTGGCACATCTTTCATGCTGAATGGTATAAATTAAGGGATATATTTCATTACATCAGCAGTTAAATTATTTCATAAACAACAAATGGATTCAAAAGTCGTGGGAATTCTTGGTGGCGGACAACTTGGCCGTATGCTGGTTGAAGCCGCAAACAGGTTGAACATCAATACCGTCGTTTTGGAAAAGGGAGAATTGGCACCAGCCAAACAGATTAATGCAATTTCTGAGCACATTGATGGTTCTTTTACGAATCTAGATGACATTAAAAAGCTTGCAAAGAAATGCGATGTCCTGACTGTTGAAATCGAGCATGTCAATACTGATGCCTTGAAGCAGGTACAAAAGGAGACAGGTGTTGAAGTGCATCCATCACCTGAAACCCTTGAGATTATAAAGGACAAGTTTTCCCAAAAAGAGCATTTGTTGAAGTACAATATTCCAGTTGCTGAATCTGTCAGTGTTGAATCAACAGAGCCAGCACTACTTAGCGTTGGTGAAAAGCTTGGATATCCATTTATGTTAAAGTCTAAAACAGAAGCTTATGATGGAAGGGGAAATTTTTTTGTTAAGGATAAATCGCATGTCAAAGAAGCACTCGAGTTTCTTAATGATAGACCTTTGTATGCCGAGAAGTGGGCCCCATTCATAAAGGAGTTAGCTGTCATGGTTGTCAGATCTTTAGACAACAAGGTGTATTCATACCCTACTGTTGAAACCGTACAGCAGAATAATATTTGTCACATAGTGTATGCTCCGGCAAGAGTCAACGATACTGTTCAGGAAGAAGCACAGGTGCTAGCAAGAAAAGCTGTTGCATCATTTACTGGTGCAGGTATTTTTGGTGTTGAAATGTTCCTTTTACCGGGAAATAAGTTACTTCTTAATGAAATTGCTCCTCGTCCTCACAACTCTGGTCATTACACTATCGATGCTTGTGTTACTTCCCAGTTTGAAGCACATATTCGCGCCATAACGGGACTACCAATGCCAAAAGGATTTACTTGTCTGTCTACACCGGATACACATGCTATCATGCTCAACATTCTTGGAGCTGATAAACCCAACGGTGAGATTGAACTATGTAAGAGGGCTCTAAGCATTCCAAATGCATCTGTTTATCTTTATGGTAAATCAACAAGACCAGGAAGGAAGATGGGGCACATCAATATTGTTTCTGAGTCGATGGATGATTGTGAACGTCGTCTTGCATATATCAGAGGTGAAAGTGAGAAGACACCCGAAGCTCTCGGAGTTCAGGCAACCAAGAAGCCATTGGTTGGTGTTATTATGGGCTCTGACTCCGATCTACCTGTGATGGCCGATGCTTGCCGTGTCTTGCAGAGTTTTGGTGTTCCATTTGAGGTTACGGTTATATCTGCCCACAGAACACCACATAGAATGTCAAGCTATGCAATAAACGCCACTAAAAGGGGTCTCAAATGTATTATTGCAGGAGCTGGAGGTGCTGCCCATCTCCCAGGTATGGTTGCTGCTATGACGCCCTTGCCTGTTATAGGTGTCCCTGTGAAGGGTCATATTCTTGATGGTGTTGATTCTCTTCATTCCATTGTTCAGATGCCAAGAGGTGTTCCCGTTGCTACAGTCGCCATAAACAATAGTACCAATGCAGCTTTGTTGGCTGTCAGAATTTTGGGTGTGTATGATTCCAGTTACACTACCGCAATGGAGCAATACCAGAGTGACATGGAAGATGGTGTGTTAGTGAAGGCTAAGAAGCTTGAGACCATCGGTTTCGAAGAATATCTTGCCCAGAAGAAATGAATTTATACTAGTTTTATTTTAGTGTTATAGTTTCTGTTTGATGATTATGTTGGATTAATGTATACGCTAATTCACTAGTAATGTTTATGGGTTTTAATAGCACCCCACAAGAAATACTTTACATCGACAGGGCCATTGCTGGCTCCTTCTGAGATCACTTTTATAATACTTTTTTTTTTTGAAAGCGTGCTCCCTTCTGTGTTCTAAAGTTGGAAGTCATGTGTATTCATATGTATATATCATATTGAGATTGTTCATGCTTTACCACACTAATATAATCGTTTGGTCTTTCCAAGTCCTTTCCCCGCTAATTTTTTTTTTTTTTTTTTCAGATCTCACATATATCCTTCTCTATTCGTCTTTACAGCTATCGTTTTTTTAGCTGTCTCAAGAAGCACAGCATTTCGTGCAGTTTTCTGGCCATTTCTGAGGTTAGCATGTCACTTTTAAGAATTCAGTTTAGGCGAACGTTCTCCGTGTACAGAGCTTTACTCCAGTCTACTAAGGAGCTGAAGAGCGTTATTTCTAAGATCCCTGATAATGCACCCACACTTAACGAAAATACAGAGTGGCTTCGTGAGTTATCTACACAGAAAAGGAAGATTTTTCGAGTAGTCAATGAAGACACCGAAAGAAGAACATACACGATAGAAAGTAAGACGGGGCTGGATGCACCTGAATCGAACCCAGACTTCATAACGGTTAAATCTAAGAAAACCAAGGCCTCCTATAATATTGTTCGTCAGCCTTCATTCTCCAAGGAAGCACCCAACCCATATCATATAATATCCATTCCAGCAGCTTCATATGATGTTTCCTCCTCTCCATTTTCCGTGAAGCCAGCTAAACAAAGGCCAAAATCAGACCGGTCTCAGGCTTTCTCGGACCTCAAGGTTGTTAAGTTGCGGTCTGGTAATGGTGGTGCGGGTATTGTTTCTTTTGCCACTGATAGTGGTATCCCAGTTGGACCTCCCGATGGTGGTGATGGTGGTAATGGTGGCGATATTTATGTGATGGCCGTAGAAGGATTGAGTTCTTTACAAGGCGTTAGAGCGAAATATATTGCTAAGGATGGTACCAGTGGAAGCAGTGGCCAGCTTGATGGAAAAAAGGGTAGTAATGTTATTATCACTGTTCCTGTTGGGACTACAATACGATGGTGTCCAAACCCAGTGGAAATTAGGGCATTACAGAAGAAGGAACATGTTGATAAAGTTTTCCATATTAAGGCTATTTCCGAAAACACGGGAGAAAAAATTCCCAAATACATCCAGCTTTTTAGAGATTCCTATCGTCCTGGTCAAGGATGGATATTTAAGGACAAAAATGAGCAGTATCATATGGAAAGAGGATACTTCAAAGAACTTAGGGAAAGTGTCAAAACCTTTGATCGGCAATCGGACTACGATGAACTCCGATCAGATCGCTTTCCTATATACGGCATTGATCTAGCAGAGCCAACCTCGGAACCCCTGCTTATAATGAAAGGTGGAAGAGGTGGATTGGGTAATATGCATTTCTTGACTCCAAATGTTCGAAATCCAAGATTTTCGAAAATGGGAAGGGCAGGTTTAGAAGAAAGTTTCATTTTCGAGTTGAAATTATTGGCAGATTTGGGTCTTGTGGGCCTACCTAATGCTGGAAAGTCCACACTGCTAAGAGCAATCTCACGGGCCAAACCTCGTATTGGTTGTTGGGAATTTACGACATTAGAGCCTACAATCGGTACTATTTCTGTTGGAATTGATCGCCCAATGTTTACTGTTGCGGATATTCCTGGTATAGTCAAAGGTGCAAAAAATGATAGAGGAATGGGCCTCAATTTCTTGAGGCATATAGAACGCTCGGGTGGAATAGTTTTTGTTGTTTCACTTTCCGTTAAAGATCCCATTTCGGACCTCCGGATTTTAGAGGATGAATTGGGACCTGAAATGCTTGCAAACAAAAATAAGTTAGTGGCAGCAACCAAAGCCGACCTCGATGGAACAGAACCAAAATTTGAGGCACTATCAAAGTATTGTTTGTCCAATGAAATGAAATGCGTTCCTTGTTCACCAAAAACAACCGGTAATATGGACATAGTGATAAAGTTAATGGCAGAATGTTCGGGCAAATACTAATAATATTATGCGAAAATAGTATTACATGGCTATATAATATAACAGTTACGTGTATATATATATAATACAACTGAATTCTCTTACAGTTTCACCTTTTTTTGTATGTGCTGAAAACTCACGGAAAGGCTGTTATAAAGTTGGAGAAAGGGGTCTGTATCAAGTTCACCGTAATAATTCAAAAGGATTTCAAATTCCGTTAACTTCGCCCGGAAAGTTGCCGAATAGTTATCAAGCATTTTTATGATATTCCCAAATGTTGCCTGGCTTTCCTCCATATCATCCGAGTTTTCTGTTTCAAATGAATTGTCATGACCCGCCATCGATTTAATACTCTGCTTAAATAAAGCAGTCAAACTCGAAAAGCGTAAAACCACATCAAATATTGCCAGAAGAACTTTGACAAGTTTCAATTTCGTAAGCATTGAATTGTTTAGGACCGTACTTAAAAATGTTTTAAGTTCAAAATAAACAGTTTCAAGACTCACGTTATTGTTGTTAGCAGCATCGATGAATGTATGCTCAGCTTTCCTCCAGTTGACGTCAATAACCGTAAAATTTAGGTAAAATTGTAAAATTCTCATAAAGTCAGTCATGTCCATACCCAACATACGGAATTTTTGGATCCATTTCGGAATGGACCTATCGTTCTGCTTTTGCCTAAATAATTTGTTGTGACATAAATCCTTCCAGGCGATGGACAAAGATTTATCAACAAATCTCATAAGAGCCTGCTCCCTGAAGATAAGTTGGTATTCAAATATCTGTGAACTTGTTAAAATCAGATTTAAAGGAAAGGGCATACCAATGTCTATAGTAAATCTATGAATAGCATAGTAATCAATCTTTGTCTTTGGAGAAATAAGATGACTTTTAAGATTAGTATTGTTTCTTTCTAAGACTGAGCGTAACAGCTGTCTGAGAGAGTCTATGGTTTCCATGGAAAATACTTTATTTGCATCTGTCGATTCCGTTTTTAGAATGGTAGAAAGTTCATTTAAAAAGGATTCGTCGGATATTATGGGAACCATAAGTTTTCTGACAGTGTTTTCAACTTTCAATTGCGGCCCACATCCATTTGGCTTATAACTATCCGAAATTTTATAGCTCTCCCTATAAGCATGATCTATTGATGTAAGAGAAGCTCTGTCAAATGATCGTCTCAAAGAATTGTGTGATAAATCTAAGAAACTGTCAAAGCTAGCACCATTCAATAAGAGAAAATTGTTGTTCAAGGAATTTATCCAGTCCCCCAAGTAATAACTTCCAAAAAAAAGTTGTATTATATAATCATTAGCCCTATTGTATGCATCATCTATGTGAATTTGAACGTCCGGGTCCTGTAAATTTTTTAGTTTCTGCTCGTTGTTATCCCTTTTCAAACACTCTATTCCAACGCATTCTCTAAACACGCTTAAATATTTTCCCGTCAATATTATTTTCTTCTGACATTCAGTCTCCTCGAATTGTCGAAGTAGGCCTTCTCGTTTAATTGTGAACTTATCTGCCCATTGCATTGCATCGAAATTTTTCTTGTCACTTTCTGTAGCTTCCCTTATAAGAAATTCATTATACGGGTCATCAATAATCCCAAATTGTAACCAATTATTAAGCATTTCAACGTAGTCTTTTGAAACATAACCAAAGACATATCTTAAATATTGATAAAATTTACTGTTTCCTTTGCATTCATCGATATTCTGCTGAAGCAGACATAATATAACACCACCTTTAACAAATCTGCTGTTACCAGAATCAGATGCCACTCCATCTAAGGTTCCTGTGTAATGATCATCTTTCAATGATTTCATAATATTCAAAAAATGCATGCTTTCAAACTTTGAATTATTAGATCTCTTCTTGTTTTCACTGTTTATTTTAATAGTAATGCTATATAGCAATTGCATCTTGATGAATGGCGTGATTTCACCTTTATCCAAAGAGCTATTCAATTTGTGCTCTAATGTCATTAATGAAAATTTCGGTTCCGTCTTGTATTCTCTTTCAATTCGCACTAAAAAATTCTCGTATTCTTTTAACTGATGAGATATGAGAAAGCAGAATGCCTGCATAATACGCCCATGTGCCAGGGTGTTATACACCTGGACAAATGAACTTAATGCATAATAAAACTTTCCGGCTTTGACAATCCGTTTAGTAATGTCTTTCAAACTGGTATCTATTCTTTTGTTGATTAGAAATTCAGGACCCTCAAGCTGATGTTCAATGTCCTGGGGATCGAAGTTTGTGGCATACCTGATATAGTAACCTTCAAACCCCGCCAAGACGTAAAGTAAATCACAAATTATTGCAGATTCTTGATCTCTTAAAGTACTAAATTGTTCAATTGGATACCTTTTTGGTTTCGGATATCGACCGTGCTTACTATATATTGGTGGAAAGTTTATATATCGCTTTGTCAAAGACGAAGTCTCTTTTGGCTCCACATTCTTCAGTCCAGAAATGCTTGCAAACGAATAATCAGAAATTTCGTCCATTATTAACTTTTCTTCTTGTAACCGACAACTTTAATCAAAGCAACGTTGAAGTGAAACTTAATGTTTTATTTCATCTATGTGCCCATTCCATTTGGCGTTTATTTATTTGTTTACCTCAAAAATAATTTTTTGGATCTTTTTCGTAACACTGCCTTGCTTCCCTATAATTTTTTTTTTTTTTTTTTTTTTTTTTTTTCACCCTGAAAATTTTTGGGGTCTAAAGTATGGATACATCGAACTAAATTATGTTCGGTATTTGTGCTTTATATCAACAAAACATCGACGAGATACCCTAATCACAAGGTTCTCGAATAATTTCATCAAACGTTTGCAATGCCTAGAAGACAAAGAGCTGCTATTTTACCGACGAATATTGCATTGCTTCAGAACTTGGTGCGGCGTGATCCGGAATCCTATAAAGAGGAGTTTGAGCAGCAATATTCACATTATGAGTCTCTAAGGGATATATTTCTCTTGAGTCCATCATCTGATGATGGTGAAGAGTTTGCAGAGTTAATAGGATTCGTTTCAGCTGTTTGTCCTTCATATCCAAAGGAAACTGAGAGTTTCCCTCAAGAGATTAGTACTATCCTCTCCAAAAATTTTGGCCAACTCTCACCTGCATTAAGAGCAAAGATTGTCCAATGTTTGGTTATGCTGAGGAACAGGAATGTCATCACGCCGGAATTTCTTTTGCACACATTATTTCCGTTGCTATTTGCATACACCCCTAATTCCGAGTCGGGAAGTAATTCTGGATTCCACGTTAAAGAATTGCGCAATCAGATATATGGAGCCTTGATCTCGCTATTGAAATCATGTAATACAGGTACTAAGAATCAAAAATTAAATAGAACAACACAGGCGCTTCTTTTCAATCTTTTAGATCAAAAGGATGGCAATGGTCTGTGGGCCACAAAGCTAACCAGAGAGTTATGGCGGAGAGGAATTTGGGATGACTCTAGAACAGTCGAAATTATGACACAAGCTTGTTTGCATCCAGATACAAAGGTGGTAATATCGGGTGTGAAATTTTTCTTGGGCTCTGATAAAGAACGGGAAGAAGCTATGCAAGAAGAGATTGACGAGGATGATGATGATATCGATCCTAAAGCTCTTATCCATAAGATGAAAGTCAATAGGAAGTCTACCAGAAGAGGAAAGCAGTTTGAGGCTGCAATAAGGAAGATAAACAAAAAGAGATCGTCAAAAAATACTCCTCAATTCTTGAACTTTTCCGCTATTCAGTTGTTGAGAGATCCTCAGCAGTTTGCCGAAGATTTATTTCAATCGCATCTTTCAGGCAAAAATTCTAAACGATTTACCGTTAACCAGCGAATCGCAATCATGATATTAGATTCAAGATTGATTGGTATGCATAAATTGTCAGTTCTGGGTCTCTATTCATACTTTTTAAAATATCTGAACCCACGACAAAGTAATGTTACATTCATTCTTGGTGCTGCGGCACAGGCAACGCATGATTTGGTACCACCGGAAATCACGAATACTGTTGTTAAAAGGATTGCTGATGAATTTGTTAGTGATGGTGTTTCAGCAGAAGTGGCCTCTACTGGTTTGAATACCATTCGAGAGATACTTTCGAGAAACCCAGCCGGAATTGATCGGGATCTTCTTCAAGATCTTACCGCCTACAAAAGCTCAAAGTCGAAGGCTGTTATGGCAGCTGCTCGTTCGTTAATTTCCTTGTATAGAGAGGTTGCTCCAGAGATGTTGTCTAAGAAAGACAGGGGTAAAGTCGCTACTATGGAACTCTCTAATCGTAAAGGAGAGAACAGCAGTTTGCCAGAATTTGGTGTTGAGAGAGATGTTGTTGAAGGAATACCAGGTTTGGAGCGGCTTGCTGAATGGAAGCAAAAAGAGGGTTTATTAGGCAAAGACTCTGCTTGGGAAGAGCCCAATGAGGATGAGAAAGAAGAAGATCTTGGGGCTGAAATTGAAGGTAATTGGATTGACGTGAAGCAAGATGACAAGCCATTAAATATTGACCTAGGCGAGGGTGAGGTTGAGGAAGCAGAAAATGGAAAAACGCTGAAAGGAATCAAGAAGAAGTATCTGAAATACATGCTGAAGAGCAAAAATAGGAAGAAAAGAGAGCTTGAAGATGAGGATTCAGATTTGGAGTTGTCGGATGATAATAATGATGATAATGAAAGTAAGTCGAATCCTTCGAAGAGGCAAAAGCGGGTTGGAGATGATAAAGGAAATTCTGAGAAAAAGAAAGCATTGGAGACTTTGATGTCTACAGTCTTAACACCAGCAGACTTTGAAAAGCTTAAAGAATTGAATGAAGAAGCTGGTATTCAGAAGGAGATGGGTTTGCATAGAGTCAATGAAGATACTATTGATTCAAACGATTTGGTTGGTTATGATAAGCATAAGCAAACCAAGGAAGAGAGATTACAGTCTGTTATGGAAGGAAGAGAAGGAAGGGAGAAGTTTGGATCTGGAAAGGGTAAAATTATGAGACCACATTCCAGTACTAATAAGCAGAAGGCTAGAAAGAAGAACTTCATGATGATGGTTCATAACCGTGGAGTTCAAGGTAAAAAGAAAATGAGCTTAAGGCAGAAACAAAGGGTATTACGTGCCCACATCAAGAGGCAAAAACGTGGATATTGAATGCAACATTATTTAGTTTTCTCGTTTTATTTTGTTTTGTATTATCTAGTCAGTTGAGGCATCCGCTTATTTATAGTACTTCTATAGATTGTATATTGGTAAGTCAGTTTTTAAAACGCTCACACCCGATGTATTTTATCAGACTTTTTAACGTGCTTTTTGGCACCCTCCTCGTAGTCCCGTTCCAGTTCCAATCTTCTTTTACGCAATTTTGTCCTAGTGTTAAATCCATCGCGTTCCATATCCATTCTAGCCTCCACTTTAGCCTTGGAAACAGCTTTTAGAGACTTTTTTATTAATTGATTATCTGTGATCTTCTTGTATTCTTCCATTTTACGGTCTATCCTCTTTTCAATTGCCATTATTCTCTTAATATCATTCGGAGTCACTAGTGATATTGCATCGCCTTTTCTACCAGCCCTTGCAGTTCTACCAACTCTGTGAATAAAATCATCAGGATCCCTGGGTATGTCATAATTAATAACTAACTTAACAATAGGTATATCAAGACCTCTAGATCCCAAATCCGTGGTGACAAGAACCCTAGCAGCTCCAGCCCTAAAACGCTGTAAAGAGTTTGTTCTTTCTTGTTGTGGAAGTTGGGAGTGTAAAGATGTAACTTTAATATCCAATTTGAACAAAATTCGTCTTAATGTCTCGGCCGTTTCAGACCTATTCACGAAAACAATACAAGATGCATCTGCGTAGTCTTCACCTGTTAGCAAATCGTGAAGCATAGCCTCTTTGACCATGAACGGGGTTAGCATGAATCCTAAATATAACTTTTCAGGAATGATAACGTCATCCATCTTATCTAGTTCATATATGAAGACAGGTTGTTTCCCATCTTCGACATGTTTATCTTTTAAAGATCTTACAGAGTCGGTGACAGTGGCCGTAAACAAAAGTGTCTGCCTTTTCGTTGGCTCTGGAAGAGAATTCATGCAAGTAGCTAGGTCCTCACCAAAAGTGTCCGTAAGAAGACGATCAGCCTCATCTAAAACAAGATATTTAACTCGCTTGAGACCTCTAACATCATCTGGATGCTCCATCATAATATGTGCCAACCGTCCAGGTGTAGCTATAACAAAATCAGGGTTCTCTTTAATTCGATTTGATTGTTCAATCATAGACTCTCCACCTATCACTAACTCAACTCTTAAATTAATATTTGCTCCAAGAGCAGTGAACTGTTCGGCGATCTGCATTGCCAATTCTCTAGTAGGAGTTAGCACAATTCCAAATATTCCACAAGGGTCCTCCGCCCATTTAGTTAACATTGGAGCGGCAAATGCGATAGTTTTACCAGATCCAGTTTTAGCACCACCTATGCAATCACGACCCTTCAATATCTCTGGAATTGTAGCAGCTTGAATGGGTGTGGGCGTTGTGATTCGCATGGCATGTAAAGCTTCTCTTAACCATGCTGGGACGCCAATTTCTTCAAACGATTTCATACCTTAAACTTTTTCCGGTGTCTTAATATGACTTCTTTCTTCCTTACTCCGAATTACCAAGCTATGCACTTGAAGTAATATAATAAAGTGGGAGATACCTTATCGAGTTCTTCATTTTTTTTTTTTCTTTTATCTATCCTGAAATTTTTCATTTTTTTCATCCCCGAACGATTATTATATTTTTCCCCTCAGATCGTACCCAAGTTCTTGACACCTCAAAATGCGTAAGCCGTTACTTGATGAATCTACATGTTTATTAACCAAGCCTGATCCTACAAGGTAATGGTATTTGATATAGTTAATACCAGCATGTTAAGTCAGTTTGTTATTTTTAAGCCAAGTGGTTTAGTTTTATTTAATTATCAGCCCGGTAAGAACTTTTCAGCCGTCATAGATTCCTTTATTGAAGATGTTGTAATTTCTAAGAGAAAATTTGTCGCAGCAGAGGGTACTACAAGCGAGATTAAGGAGGGCGAAGAGGTTAAGGCTGAGGAAAAAGAGCTACTCCTTCTAAAGGAAGGTGGAGAGAATGATGATAGTAATGTGTACGGTTCATATTCTTACGGTAACTATAGTGTGAAGTACCTTATACGGACAGAGGACAAGCAAAGAGTCTTTTTTACAATGGTTTATCCAAGTCTTGTCATGGTCAAGGGGCCATATGAGTTTTTAAAAAATATTCGGATTTTATGGGAGAATACTGAAGATATCTCTAAGTTTGAGCAGTTTTTTAAATTACGTGTACTGAATATTCAGGAGTCACGTATTGTGTCTGATTCTGATGGCTTGGAGGAAAATAACGAAGATCACAAGCCAAAAGCCGGTGACAAAGAAAAGGTTGGCAAGAAGCAAAAGAGAGGAAAGGGAAAGGGAATGAAAAAATCTAGAAAGTGGAATGATGATGGAACGTATCGTGATTATGCGGATGAAGATAACTCTAATAAGAAAGATTTGGATTACTCTCAAGGAAAGCAATCAAAGAGCACTAGCGCAAATTTGGATCAGCTCATTGGGGACAAAAAGAACTTTGGAAGTAGAACGAGTACTGGTGAGTTCTTGGTTAAGGACTTATCAGATGAAATGAACGAGATTCTTGAAAGTAACGAGGCTGATAATAAGAAGGCAATATCGTCTTCAACTGCATCATCACATGCATTTGGTTTCCTTAAGAATATCATTGGAGGTAAGAAAATAAAGAAAGAGGATATCGAGAAGGTTAAAACGGCACTTTCGAGACATTTGATAAAAAAGAATGTTGCCCCTAACGTGGCAAATTCGTTGATTGCTGAAATAGAGAAGGAACTTGTGGGTTCCAAGACAGAAAGTTTTACTAGTGTTGAAGTCACCGCAAAGAAGTGTTTGGAGAAACAGCTTATTAAGTTATTGACGCCAAATTCTTCTATTGATCTACTTAATGAAATTGAAAGGAAAAGATCAAAGACGGATAATCCTTACGTTATCTCAGTTGTTGGTGTTAACGGTGTGGGAAAATCGACAAATTTGTCAAAACTAGCATATTGGTTTCTTCAAAACAAATATCGTGTCTTGATAACAGCGTGTGATACCTTTAGATCCGGAGCTGTTGAACAGCTTCGCACGCACGTCAATAATTTGTCCAAACTCTCACCTGACCATGATCAAATTGAGCTTTTTGAAGGTGGTTATGGAGGTTCTAATTTAGTTGCTAAAATCGCCACTGGTGCAATAAAGTATGCCAAAGAAAATGGCTTCGATATTGTTTTGTTAGACACTGCCGGAAGGAGGCATAATGATGCGCATTTGATGACTCCACTCGCCTCTTTCGCTAGAGCTGCAAATCCCGATAAAATTATTATGGTTGGTGAAGCCTTAGTTGGTACTGATTCGGTTATGCAAGCTAAAAATTTTGACAAGGCATTTGGAGCAAATCGACATCTTGACTTCTTCATTATTTCCAAATGTGATACCGTTGGTGACATGATTGGATCCATGGTTAATATGGTGTTTGCCACTGGTATTCCAATTTTGTTCGTTGGTACAGGTCAAACATACACCGATCTACGAACCTTAAGTGTTGAATGGGCTGTTAACAAGTTAATGTCTTAGTTAAAATGCACAAAGTCTCAAAAACTTTTTTTTTTAAATAAAGGTAGCCAACTACCATTTTTCCATCTCCCTGTTTTTCCCTCCTATATGTAGATGATATAGCGCTTCAGTTCCATTAATATAAAATATGAGCCAACAATATCATAATATGCTGTCATCACTATCATCTAAATCTAATGCCAATGCAACTTTCTCCGCTTCCTCGTGAAATTCCGTAAGACCAACTAAATCTTCAAGGTAATGAGTATCACTTAAAACATTCTTGACAAATTCCCAACCATCCTCATTATACTTTTCAATAACTCTTGTTGAACAGGCCGAACAGTACTTGAAATTCTTGGCCTCCAATTTCAAGATCTCGAAATTGTGAAGAAATCCTCTCATCTGATGTGGCAAGCATCCTAACACTGTTTCTTCACCTTTTATAGAGTGAGGAGCAAATTGCTTATCCTTATGTTGTAAAATTGAAACGAATAGTTCAACTGCCAATGATGCCGCCATCATAGCCACACCTGGACGTGTAACTGTACACATCTGATCTAATGTCCTATCAGATAAAGAATCGGATGGTGCATACACATCATTGCAAAAATAACATCCTAATCTCCCTTCTTGTTGTTGTTCCAGTGGAACGTCTAGCCTAATAGAGCCATGCCGCATGACTAAATATGAATCAAAACCCAATGCTGCATCGATCACTATCTTACCTTTTGCATTTCCCATTACCGTAGGAAGCCATCTAGTTTCTCTTGAATCCATCAAAATAAATACAGTATCGTGCTCATCGAATAAACGCTCCAGCTTCTCAAAATCCCTTTTCTCTGCACTTTCGTTTTTTATTGGATGACCGGCCATAGGAACATCTAAGGTGTATCCCTCGGCTTCAACCTTTGGAAAAATTTTCTTTAAGCATTCTGCTGCAGTTTCAGCTTTATTGTGGCCGCCGTCAAGACAGTCCTCAAATGTGTAAAGAGGTTGTCTAACGGGATTACTGAAAGAAACCTTCCCATTATCAACAAACGTGATTTTTCGAACACCCCATGCAAGTAATGCTCGAGCAACGTACGATCCAAGTGTACCCGATCCAAGTAGCAAACATCTTGAGTTGCGAATCACATCCAAATCCAATTTCGGGGCTATACGCCAACGCATCAATTTCAAGTTTAAATCCACCGATTGATCAGCAAGCTGCACTGGGTCTATCAATGATCCCAAGTTTGCTAATTTAGGACCCAATCTGCCATCTGCCATTCTTTCCCACCCAGTTACATGATCTGTCACGCAATAGGTATTGTCAATTGAGAAATGGATTAACGATTCTAAATCAGACGAAAGCCCAACGTGATGAATAATAATGTCCACATCCGAAAATCCATACACAGACAAGGCCGAGATCAAGTTTCCCAAAACATATGAAGCGCAATTTGAAATTTTTGAAGTGTCAATGAATAGCAATGTGACTTTTTTGCAATCATTGATATATTTCGTTAAATTTGAAAAGGGTATAATTTTAATACCCTCCTTCCCTTCTTCAAAAATATATACCTGTTGACGTATTTCAAGATTGCAAATGGCTTTTTTGTACCTCCTAGTGTCTTCCTTGGTAATGTGAATTTTCTCTGTCTTGAATGATGCGTGAAGAAGTGGAAAGGCAAACCAATAGAAAAACTTGTACTTTTTGAGATCTGCAAACGAAATTACTGAGAACTGTGATAAAATCGACGGATCCCATAAGACATCCTTCCTCTCTATTGCCGAATATATATCTAGCGCCCTATTGCGCAAAAATGTCTTCTTGTCTATTTTTTTGAATTCGTCGAGCGTATTTAAGTTCTTTAAATGTCCCTGTGTAATAAAACAGGTATTCTGAGGCAAACTCTCACACACATCCGATATACTCTGAAAACTAATACTGCTTAAAGATATCGAAGGTCTACTACCTAGTTTTGCACTTGTGTAGTCATATATACCAAAGATCTCCCGTTCTGATGTATCCAACTTCATTTGATCCAACTTAATTTTTGTTAAGTCAATGAAGAATGATGAATCAACAAAAGATTTTGTCGGTTCCAATCTGAAGTTAGACTGTTTTATTGTCGGCATTGTTCGTATCTTTTTAGTTATAAAGTTCTAGAAGCACAAAATGAATGTACAGATATGCTCTTCATTAAAAGTTCTTCAATCTTTGTGATAATTGAAATGGAATGCGATACGACATATCCTTTTCCTTATCTTGGTGATAAGTAAGCGCGGCTTTCGGTATTTATAGACTGATAACAAAAAAAAAAATAAAGTATTAGAGTTCAGTCTCATCCTTACATCTCTTTGGTTAACCTGAGAAGAAAGAAATTTCTTATTATTCCCCACCTCAACAAAAAAATGGACTTTTCATGGAGATACTTTGCTGATAGGCGATTACTAATCTCAAGCCATTTGCACCGCTATCTCAATTATTAGAACAGTTTCATTGGTTTTGTATTTATAACCAATTTCAACCTAATTAATCATGTTCGCGTTAAAGAATACTCGCAGCCTTTTAGGAATGAGGGCTCTGCCTTTAATGGGTGTCAAAGCTCGCTCTTTCCATTATTCTAGAACTGCTCTGGCCGTTAAAGAAGTTATGAGCGCCACGGATTTTAACAAAGATATTTCGAAAGATAAATTAGCATTTGTTGATTTCTATGCTACTTGGTGCGGACCATGCAAAGCTATGAGCCCATTTATCGAGAAGTTCTCTGAAACATATAAAGACGTGAAGTTCTATAAGGTGGATGTTGACAAATTGACAGATCTTTCTACAGAATTTGGTGTTAGCGCTATGCCTACATTTGTTTTAATTAAAGACGGAGACGTGGTGTCAAAAGTCATAGGAGCCAATCCAAATGCGGTCCATAACTTGTTGATACGAGCAACAAGAAATGAATCCTAATTTATACATATTGATAAAGCATGATGGTATCGATAATTATTGTTGGATTAGACCCTTGCTCCTATATTATATAAAACAAATCTTAAATTATACTTTTATTTAGCCAACGTCATATTATCCAATTCATCCAAAAGTTCATCCACATTGACTTCTGGTGCGTCGCTATCTTCGCTGTCACTCTCTGGAGCAGAGGATACTGCCGCATTAGTTGTATCATTAGCCTTGTACATATTGACTGACTGTCTTAATTCTTTGTCTTCCTCCAAATCCTCCAGGAAGATTTCATAATCTCTTTCAGCCTTCTCCTCTTCCTGTTGTTCTGTCTTTGAAAAACGTCCTGATCTATCACCACCAATTTCTTCCTTCTCCCTTGCCATACGCTTCAATTTCCAGTTTCTTCTCCTCCGTTTATTCGATCTCTTGTAGTATTTCTTCACCAAAACAACATCCGGTAAGTTTTCTGTATCCAAAGAGTCGTATAACGCAGAGTTGAAGTTTGAGTTTGCCAGGAAGTATCCAAGCACTGAATCTCCCGGGTGTAGAATGGCTCCGAGATGAGATCTCACGTAGTATTCTTGGTCATTAACACCCATATCACTACTTCTAGCAACTGTAACATCTGCCATCATATACTTTCCACGCTGCTCACCTGTAGGCTCAACATCAAGCACCATAAATTCAACCAATTGAGACATGTCAGACAAAGAATTAAATGGCGCCCTCCAGTAGACACTTCCAGGAAGATCGGCTGTCTGCATTGTTAATGGATCCAAAAATCTAATTAAGTTGGCAACCTTGGAACACAACACAAAACGTGATATATTTCCCATGGATTTAGCAAAGCCTTTGGGCAACACAACCAAATCATCTTTACATATTGGGGCAATTTCAACAGAATATGTGAACTTATACTTAGCTGTTCCTGAATGGGAGTCCTCAGTAATCAACCTTTCGGACTTCTTGTACTTTATCGGAACGCACCCCCGCAAAAAATCAATCATTCTCATGGCATGATTCTGCTTTGCATAATAAAAGTCAAGACCATCTTTAGTCTCTTTGATTGCAATCGTATCTGCGTGTGCATTATGCTTCAAAATCAACTGTTCTAGATATAAAAATGTCCTTTTATGTGATACTTTCTGCCTTATCTGAACGCTGGTATTCCATGTATGGGCAGTGTATGACTTTGCACAATCTGGGCATTGCATAGCATTGACGACAAACTCAACCACAAAAGTCTGCTGCAAAATAACATTATTAAAAGCTTCACCCTGCACTGTAAGTTTAACTCTTAGTCTCATAGAGTGAGGCTCAGTCCACAAAAATGATGCATCTATTAATCTGACGTTGTTTAAACCTTTCAGCCTTCTTAGGCATATGGCGAGTAACTCCCTACTCTCAAGTTGAGCATGAATCCACTGTGATGGAGGTTGTAAAAATCTTTCACAATTTCTGCAATACGATAATGACATCTCCCTTGGAATTCCTTGCGTGATATCAACATTTTGCTTTATACAGTCATAGCACATAGTAAGTCCTGTGGATCCATCCATAGGAACACCACAGTTGCAGCAGAGGACCGTAGCCCTATTTTGGTCCTGTTGCTGATTCTGCTCCATAGGATCCAACTGAGTATAATTGGGCATCTTTCTCTATCTTAATCTCACTTTGATTTAAAGTCTAAAGGCTTGTTGATAAGAAAATAGTAAGTATTCAATGAACACTTAGTCCGAAAGGCAAGGATAAACCAGTTGAGTTGAAACTTTTTTGGGGGAAAATTTTTTTTTTTTGTCATCATTTCCTCATCCCCTGCATAGATAGATCTCACCAATAAATATCTAAAGAATTCCTGATATCATTATTCTGCAAATACTAGTTACTATCCCGTATACAGACAATTCATAACTTAAAGTGTTTTTTTTGCATAATTTGAACCATAGAATATTATGAGCAATTCTAATAGTTATGTGGAAAATGATCCTCAGATTTATCGTCCCTCTTTGAGAGGCTCTAGTGTGGATACTGCAAACGAACACACAACTTCACCTTCACCGCAATTAGAATCGTCTGAGAGTTCAGCATACCTCCCATTATTAGAAATGCTGGTTGCAAACAAAAATGAAATAATGCAAAATCGTACCTCTGAACCAAGAGATCTCTTGATGTCGGAAAGGACTTTTCTCAGTTGGGTCAAGTGTGGGTCTATGATGTGCCTAATGGCTTGTTTAGTTGTTGTTAACTTCAGATTTGAAACATCCGGAAATGAAGTAAGTGGATGGTCACCAAAATACAATCTACTTATAGCAATTTTGCTTTGTGTATTAGGTTTGGGTTGCTTTATAGTATCGGGAATATCATATCTGCAATCCCTTCATGGATACAAACATCAAAGAGTGACAACATACGACCCACGATACACAACTGGTTATCTCATAGTTTTATGTATTGCTTTATTAGGAATCAATTTAGCTTTCATGATTGAGGGATGAGACAACGGATGGTATTATGAATATTACGCAAATAAAGCTTTTTGGCAGTATGGAATTGGGCTTAACTTATTGGGGTCAAATTATAGGAAATTTTCGGTTTTTATGGTGAAAGGATATATGTTTCATTGTTTTGTTTATATTTAGAGCCAAGCTTAGGATAACAAATTGAACTTTAATTCAAGTTTGTCAAAATTGGCGAGCTAAATCTATATGTTGTTGGGTAAATAAATATAGTGCCACGATGATTTGGATTTAATAGTATCTCGAATTTAAAATAAATGGCATATATATAAAATAAGCAATAATAAAATGTTAATACTTGGGAAAGCATCATGTGCTCTTCAAATTTAATACCGAAAATCAAAGATGTTTGTATAATAAACGATTGAATTTTCCATGCTGAAACAAACGTAAAATTGAGTTGACTGTAAGTACCATAGACTGTCTTTAAATGATTTTGATGATTATGAAAAAGTCAATAAACATTAATAGTTTCTACTGACTTTTCGGCTATAAACTATTGTGCCCTTATGAATCAATCACAAACCATTAGAAGATAATTTTGCCCACGATTAGTTTAGATTAATCAAGACAAAATAACAAATACAATGTTAATTTAATAACTTTATAAAAAGCCCTTGAAGTCAAAATTCTATCTATATGATTTTCAAGATCAAGTCGGTGTTAAAGTTAGTGTTACCAGATTTATATAGTATTTCGATATTTATTGTAGTATGTAATAAAGAGTATGTATAATGA
>ERZ746981.314-NODE-314-length-24091-cov-12.806155_pt1 | contig 24091 bp, 9 predicted proteins | sample MGYA00374948_ERZ746981 | MGnify/ENA primary metagenome ERZ746981 (study PRJEB28757, sample SAMN06711160) | food metagenome | host: microorganism | place: China:Harbin | collected 2017-01-30 | study: EMG produced TPA metagenomics assembly of the Analysis of...
AATAGAATAAGATTAATCACTATGTATCAGCAAGATGAAATTCCTCAGATACTAGAATTGTCTCAAATTCCAGTTTATCGATAAGCCTTTGATAGATAACCTCTGTTATTATCGTTATGTTCTCTTATCTGCTTGTCTCCTCAGTAGTGCAGTAACATTCTCTCTGAAAGATTCACTAACTATATATTTCTCATACAAATTATATTCCGAATCTTTCTATAATATTTTCGCCACCGAATAATTCGTCATAGGAATTTCTCCCCACACCGTAGGCTATATAATTACAATATCTCTCTCTGTGGGATGCCTCTGCGCATTCACTATGATACTCAATATTATCAGAGATAAGAATATTACTTTACTAAATATCTTGTTGTACATCCGATAACAACTTAAACGTATACAAGATTAAGTATCACGTGTGTTATTATCAGCTGAACGCACACAGATCCCAACATTTACCTATATTTCGTTCGGACAATTTTTCTATTCCTTCTGACTCTTACCGGAATACGGAGTTCAAGGTCTTGATTCACATCCATTTTCTAATAACGATCATTTGATTACGTAATAATAGGTATTGGCACATTCTTACAACATTATTATACATACTGAGGAGGAAAAAAAGATTATTCAACAAGGTAAATCATTGTAAATCCCAGATGTACAACAGAGCAGTAGGTAAAAATCACTGCTCTACTTTAGTGGTTAAACTTACCACGTGATTCAATTTAATGCAGACTTACTTACTTGTAATACGACGGGAATTCAACAAATTCCTCTTAATATTCTATCTACGAACAATAATGCTTGAACCCAGCCATAAATTTATTCATTATAAAGTTTTTTTTTTTATTTTTTTTATTTTTTTTTTTTTTTAATCATATTTTATTTCTTGATTCTTGACATCGTCATGGGTTCAAAAATATTTCAACAGGAGAACCGTTCACATAAAGATAATTTCAGATATCTTTATGTTAAACAACTCAACAAGCTTAGGTAAAATTACCGTCTTGCGGCAGCCTCGGCCGACTTGATTTCTGAGTAAAGACGAGTAGAATACCATGGAAGTGCCGTTTCCAAGGAGGAGATTTGGCTGTACTCGGAAGCTGCCAAAGTCTTGAAAAGAGTTGTAAATGAATCATCAGTGTAAGTCATCATCTTAGTGTAAAGATTGATCAAATTGCTTGGGAATTCCACACTAGGGTGAGTCAAAAGATATGAAATGTACTGCATAGTGTTTGAGTCAATGTCCTCAAACAAAACACTAATATCAGCGACCTGCTTTGGTGTCAAATCTGCAGCTGCCATGGTAGCGAAAACGGCAGAGGTCAAAATAGTTGAAGCCTTCATTTTAGTATGTTTTATTTGTTTTTTGTGATTGGTAAGATTATTGAATAATACTCTTGTTGGATGGATAAAAACGAAAGCAAATAGTGTGCACAACTGTATTAAAATTACTCGTTTTTTGTGATAAACCATGACCTTTATATATCGTTAATTTGTTTCTCTTTAGTTATTGAGCATACCCATTAATTTAACGCTTGATTCTCGTTTTTTAAAAGCTTTACGAACTGTGATTTTAGCCGATTAATTCATACGACCTCGGATTTTTAATTGATCAACTTATTCTGGATTGAAAGTGTGGAAACTGATACGGATGTCTCGGTTTCCTGGATACGATTCTTGTTGAACATCCGGTATAAGTTTGAGTACACTCGTACAAGTTGTATTCCCTTTAACACTCACCCAGCCGGGAATTTTGATAGGTCTACTCTGTTTTAATTAGAACGGGGCTCATGGTATATTCTGTTCTTTTTGGGACATATACCTTTCTTCCTGTTTATTTTTCATTCACACATTCTTTGCTCCATTCCAAAATAAGATAAATTAATGTAGCACTACAAATATTTCAACGCATCTTGAAATATTACTTCTCGTATTCCCTCCTTGTTTAGATGTGATGCACACACAATTTAAATATATTCTGTGCAATAAAATGCAAAATGGCTTCTTATTCTCATTGTAAAATTTATAAATTTGCATCCAAATTTAGGAACGGACTGAGGTACAATCCATTTAGTTCTGAATTACCATTTTACACAACCTTTACCGATAGAACTGTGCATAATGCTTTCTTCTCTAAGCTCGTACATTAATCCAAATAGGAACAAAAACATTCTATTGTAACAAGTTTCACGGTTGGTTTACCTTCAAAACCAGATTGAAAGGGCGGTCGTGAAAATAAAAATTAGGGTCCACAATTATACATCATATAATCGTATAAATCGTAATTATGAAGTTTGAGCAATTGTACAGTATATGTGTCCACTCGTCAGTAAATTATTTAGTGTGCTTCTCCACAAACATGTAATTATAAACTTTGTCATTATTATACGAAGGCTAAGATACACAAACGTAGAATTTTCTGGATTCAAAATGATGGCTTTCTACGTTATATAAACAAAAATATATATCAGCAAGTATATGTCAAAGTGTTTTCACAAAGTATTTTGATTCAGAGAAAGCTCCTCGTGAAAAGCTGAACTTCAAGGATGATATTTAGCGTAACTTAGGAAGAAATTCATTCATTGTTAAATTGTAAACGGGAAGAAGTGGGTCTCGGTTGATACCTAAACGGTAGAATACAAATTTCCATAGACCGTCTATATCATAAAGTATATAGGTAGAATAAACAAAAAAAAAAAAATAGAATATCATGGAATGTTCGTTTAATGTGTGAAATCGTTTCTCTCGTACCTTTTCGAGAAACCCTTGATTTTTTGCAGATTTTCCTTAAAATTAAACCAAGCAGTTAGACAGAATTTGAACCCAATTACTCTATGAAACAACATTTATCATGATGTAATTAAATATTCAAAATATTATTGTGTATACTTTGTTCTTCGAATTCAAATTTGTTTCTAGCAGTAGTAATAAACGCTTTATGAGCCGCAAACTTGCATCGGTAGAGTCTCAATTAAAATGAGAACCTTTCTATGTTGAAATATACCGTCTATAAAATAAAAAATTCCAACATTGCAGTAAATAATTATACAGATTTTAGTTAAATGTACTCTAAATATTATAAAAACTGAAATCGAATGATGTAAAGTATCGAACTGTCCTAACCTCAACTATACTATATTTTGATATTAAAAGAGAGATCTGTCGATAGTCGCGTCCGAAAAATTACCCCACTTTGCTCTTTTCGCAGGAGAATCTCACCCAACAGGATTTAAAAAAAGATATTAACGGGTATTTAAGTATTTGCATTTCTTTCTTTATGCTTAGTTCTCTATGCTTCCCACTTTAAATTTCTATTTCTGCCGGTCGTTTTAATTTCTGGGAGTAAACTTGAAATAAGACGAGATGCGGCGGCGGGAATCCATGAATGTGGATATAGCAATGCTTCGATGATGTATTTCCATACTTCAACAGCTCTCAAAGAGAAGGCCATGTTAGCAATTGATGTCTCAAGAACTGCCTCAAATGTTAAAATAACCGCATATATTATCTTCCAATCGACATTATCATTCGGTAATGCTGAACATCGATTCTTTTAACAGATTCCAAAATTTCAAGTACGCGTTCTATAGCCAATTTGTTATGCTCTTGTTTATTTTTTTAACAACACTAGGTATACTAGTTAACTAGAACCTCATAAAATGTTCGAACACAACACTTAAAATCAAAACAAAAAATACTATCGATACAAATTTTTCAACATTACAACCGACCATTAATTAAGTAAAAAGGGCTAAATTATGATCCCGAATGCACATAAATTATTATATATTAAGCCTTTAATTAGTAATCTCACAGAACAATGTCATCAATCCACAAATAATAATAAATGAAACATGAACATTCGATGTGAATAAATATGGGTTAACATTCACGGTTTATCAGAAAATGAAAGAAGCACTATCATTCTGTGGAAAAGTATCGAATACAATGTTCTGGGTTCTGACTTTATTTGCACTATGACCACATGAGGGGCTTTCAGACATTTTTTAATTAATTCAACCCAGTTAACGATTGGTACTTATTTCCATTTTTGTTTTAAGGCTTCCGATATATATTGAATCACTTGGTGTGCTCTGCTTAGAATACTTGAATTGTAGTTATGAAACGTGATTTCAGATTAAGCAAAGGGTTTCCGGAAAGAGTGCTCGTTTTTTTAAAGCGTATCCTAGTAAAAAATAGTATACAAGATCAGTGGTAATATTAAATCAGAAGGTAAAGGCAAGCTTTCAATTGGCAACGTTAGAGAATTGAGGGAATACATAAATTAGAATTTAGATTGCTCTTAAGAGAGAGATTTGATGAATTTGAAAGCAAATCATGTAACCTTTTGAGTATTTGGATATCCAAGGAATAAGTTTATGAAAATAGACGATATAAAAAGGTACAAGAGAAAATAGCACTAATGTACGAAAAGAATAATTGTTTGTGCTTCCTACATTTAAGTATATTAAGTAAGGATTTCTTGAATACAAAACGGTGTTATTTTCAGGCGTATCTGTCGACAGTTGTACTACAATGTGGTACTTTATAACATATTTCATTGAAAGCGAATGAAGCAGATTATTAAGGATACATGCTTTATAATTTGTGATAATCTCTAACCCTATTGTTTGGACACCCATTAAGATTGCTATAAATTTGCCATTACACCAGAAAGTTCGGATGCGGAAGATTCAATAGTGAATTCTTTTTGTTCGTCATTTTATAACTTCTTCATCATATACCACCAATGGGCTGCTGATTTTTCTTCTATAAATTTTTACAAATAAAGTGCTTGATTAATAGATTAAAGGCCTTGAAGGAGAAATATAATTATTCCTGAACCTAGGAAACATTATGGTGCCCATATTTTTATTTTCTCACGTAGGCTCAATTCCTGACTGTTCGAAGTAGACATACATACAGCACAAAAAAAATGGAGAGAAGATTTGATTCATTTTTGAAAAGATGCCTCTAATTACTAACTTATTTTGTGTTAAATTTTTTTTTTCCCTCAGGAATATACTGACGGACAATTTGTTGATAACCGTTTAATATACTTAATATATTATCAAAAAAAGAAATTCTTATTGTTCAAATTTAGACGATTTTTCTTATCATTCGAATAAATAATAAATTATCCAATCAGGTATGAGAACATATATGCATATTTGCGCGCTTTGACCGAAAATTGTCGGAACAATTCTAACAGTTATCGCTATATATTTCTCACATGTAAATGATGATAAAAGTCAGGAGAGAAAAAGAAAAGTTATGCACGGCCGACATTTATTACCTTCAAACTTTCTGAATACTTCTTCAACCAAAGATGATTTGTCGTTAGAATCAGAAAGGTAAGCAATAACAACTTTTTTCAAGATGCTCACGAAATCTCCAGTGCGAAAAAAGAAAAAAAACAATCGTGTTTTATTAGCATGTAACAGATGCAAAAAGAAAAAGAAAAAATGTGACGGCCGGCAACCCTGTCGAAGCTGCAAGGGAGTTGAAGCTCAGTGTATATACGAGACTTCACGCTCCTATTTTCCGACCACGAGCATAGAAATTCAACATAATGTTGATACAAAAATAGATGAGCTCAACAGACTTCGTGATGAGTTGGCGAACGCAAAAGTGAAAATCAGGTTTCAGAACGATCGCATTAAAAAACTTGAAGAAAGTCAAACGAATGATTCTGATCGTCCAAGCATCAACGGTATAAACGGGCAGCCCCAAGATATTTCAATGCAATCCCAAGAGAAAAAGTCACCGTTTGCCCGCATAACATTTGCAACAGCTATTATGAAAATTCTTTACCATGATCAGAACGAGCGAAATGAATATATTGGATCATTTGCCATACTATCAATCTCTAAGGCCATCCGAAATTTATTAGGGGCACCACGTAAGCCCAAACCTCCTCCGGTTTTCCTTGACGGTGATTATCAATATCCGTATGGAATACCAATTAGCATTGAAGCAGACTTTTTAAAGAACTTTTTAAATATCTCTCACAATAGATACATGATAATAAGGCCAGGAGATATCAAGAAAGTTTTTGGGCAGAAAACTTCGGAAAGATCACCATGGGAAGAATTTTATTTAAGCATTTCATTAGGTATTGGCTGCAGACTAGTTGGTCTTTTGCACGTAACTTCATATCTATCTCCAGAATTTTATTTCAGAAATGCTATGAAACATCTTTCTGATGCTAACTTGAATTCACTTCAAAAGATTCAGGCTTGCGCATTAATTGCAATATTTGTGGGAAAATGTTACAATAATTTCTTTTATTTAAGTTCATGGGAACTGATAGGGATGGCTATGAGGATGTTAATTCAAAATGGTTTCCACCGTAAGAAGGAAGTTACAATAGAAGGATGTGTAGAATACGAGTTTATGAAAAGATTATTTTGGTCTGTTTATGATTATGAGAAGGCACTTTCTTTATCAATGGGACGTCCAACATCCATAAACGACGAATTCATTGACATACCTCTACCATTGAGCATTGAGTTAGCAGATAATCCAACGAAACAGGATGTAACACTTCTCTATAAAACCCAAAAAATGCAGCAAGATGGGGTTGATTTTGTTCAGCCAATAACAAGGTTAACATCTTTTATTCAAACTAGCATTATTCGGCAAATAGAGAGTAGGACACATATTCTTTTTTATTCGGTGAACACCCTAATTCCAAATGCAGATTCATTTGAGCTCATAATGAATTCCATAGAAAAGTGGCATGCAGATATTCCTCCTAGAGCCACATTTGAGAAAACGATGGAAGGTAAGGAAAGTTATGACTACTTTGAAGTCCTTTATCACAGGGCTCGCCTACTTCTTCTTCTTCCAAAAATGATGTTAGGTTCACATAAACAACGAGCTAGTCTTCTCAAATCCGCTTGTGCTTCTGCTAGTGGAATATGTGATGGATATATGGGCATGCATGAGGATTCGGTATTAGTTTTCAGTATGTTTGCCTTTCATACAGCATTTTTAGCAGGAGTAACGATGGTTTACTACATTCGATTTAACGGCTACTCACATTTTCTAAAGTTACGCTCGTCTATGAGGTCCTGTTCAAATCTTCTTTTGATGTTTTCTGAGCGTTGGCCCGAAGGAAAAGTGTACCAGGACATATTCGATACTTTATGGGATTTTGTAGAAACAAAAATGGGTGAAAAAGAGAATATAGTAGATTCAGAAAAAAATTTCAACCTGAAGGAGCATAATTACTTTCATGCGCAAGAGGAAGCAAACAATTTTTCATGGATGGATGATGGTTTCAATGAAGATTTCTGGAGTCAGATAATGTCTGATATAACTAAATAAAATTTGGATTTTTGGATACTTGTAACGTTTTAACACCTGATTGATATATCAAATGCAACTCTTATATATTGGAATCACTACCATAAAATCATTGGATGCTTTTAATATCAAGCATAGAAAGCAGAATATAGGAGAGGGGAAAAAACATTGAACTAAAAATTGCTTATGTTTAACGATTGAGCGACATTTTTTTGATATAAATTAAGGCGGATAGGTAGTGTAACTTCTTCGGAAGAGTTGTCGATGGATAACGAAAAATATTTTGAAGTTCAGTAATTTATCTATAACACATAAATACGTTATTCATATTACGGCAGAAAAATTTAATACAATTATACATCATCAGAAAAAATATGATGAATGACTAAGAAAGTATAATAAATAGGATTTGCGGATAGGTGTGTACGAATCGCTTCACTCATGAATCTTATTTGGTCTGATTGATTTGGGCGAGTAAAACCTAATTATGGAAAAACAATGTTTTCCTTCCGATTATATTTATTCGGAGCAGCCGCGCAATATTTTTTTGGTGCAATGTTATCTTAATTATCTTTCGGTAGTTCCGAACAAGCGCCTGTCGATTTCAAACTAAATTTATACATCGTTCCATATATTTAATTGCAAAAGTCAATATACCAGTAATCAGGTAATTTTATGGAATGTTTCATCAGAAGGCTATTATGAAATCCTGAGAGCGAAAGAAAAATTAGAAATGAATATTAAAAAAAACTACATCAACTTCATTTAGCTAGCTAAAAATGAGTCCCGATGTTTAGACAGTTGAATCTTTTGAACAAGACCAAAGGGGAATAAACTAAAGTACAGTTTGAAAGGTACTATAATTTAAATTAGAAAATAGTGGAAGCAAATTTGTTGAAGATAGAATAGCCCAAGTACGTACTATCCATAAGCAGAAGCATTTGGTATTTCAGAAAAAAACATCTTCATATATATCAACCAAATACTAGCGCCCAATCGGTCCTGATGGATAAACAAAATATCAAAGTAACGATGAAGCAAGAGAGCGATGGTCTTGAAAAATCAGCAATTGTTAGACTCTTAAGTCATGACCACGAGCACAATCTGCAATATTTGGGGCCTTTCTCTTTAGGCTCTATAACTAGTGCAATTAAAAAGCTTTTAAGCACATCTTCACCATTGGAAACAATTTCAGAAACATCAAGAGCCGACTTCTATGGTCCGATGAAAATACCAAGAGCTCTGAATATCACTTTCCTTAAAAGCTTTATGACTTTGGCACATGAAAAGTATTTTCTTTTGGAGCCATACATGCTCGTCGAAACACTAAAGAAGAATCCATCTACACGTAAAAATTGGGAAGGATTTTGTCTTGAAATGGCTTTGGGTATAGGCTGTCGATTGGTATGGTTAACTCGTGTAAAAACATATCCACAACCTCAATATTATTTCAATAATGCAATGCAGTATCTTTCGAAAGCAGAAATGAAACCATTGAGAGAAATTCAGGCATGCGCTCTTATTGGAGCCTTTGTGGAAAGATGTTTTACGGAAAATTCCCACTTCTATATGAGTTCTTGGGAATTAATAGGGATGGCTCTCAGAAAATTAATTCAATACGGATATCATAAGAAAAGGCAACTCTCTTTGAATACGGCAATTGAGTACGAAGGTACTAAAAGAATATTTTGGTCAATATATTGCTTCGAAAAAGCACTTTCACTTTCGTTAGGTCGTCCAAGTTCTATTAACGATGATTTCATTGATATTCCTTTGCCAATCAGCTTTAAGATGTCGGATAATCCGACTGAAATACAAATCAGATGTCTTTTCGAAAAACAGAAAATGCAACAAAATAATGATAAATTTGATCAACCAGTGACAGAAATCACCATCTTAATTAAGGCAACTTTAATGAGCAAAATTAGAGCCAAAATGCAAGAAATCCTTTCTTCTGTGGATTGCGGTACTTCAAAAAATGAATTATTTAAACAAATTTCTGATACTCTTGAGAAGTGGCATCGGGAATTACCTTCTAAGCAGGTATTCAACAACGCTCTGGAAGAAAAAAAGAGTTATGAATCACTTGAAGTTCTTTATTATGAAGCAAAACTTTCTCTCTTATTACCAATGCTTATGATGCGTCGGTCCGAAGAGAGTTTGTTATTAAATGATGTTTGTTCAGCTGCTTCTGGTATATGTGGATGTTATATGAAAATGTATCATGAATCAGATTTAATATTTAGCGTACATGCGTTACGGACAACATTTTTGGCCGGAATGACAATTCTATATTTTGTCAAAATGTTTGGTCATAAAAAACTCAAAAATGTGCACATCTCACTAAGAACTTGTTCTAGTCTTCTTATCTTGTTTACAGAGCGTTGGCCAAGTTTTAAAATTTATCAAAATCTGTTTGATAGCTTATGGGATTTTATTGAATTGGAGAAACAGACGGAAGATACGACAAGAGATAGTAAAAACACCGTTAAGCTTCTGAACAATAGAAGCATAAAAAATATTGATGAAGTGGTAGACCCATACGCCAATTTTCGTGCACATTTTAATAAAAATTTTTGGAATATGGTCCTGTCACATACTTGTTGAGGTCGGATTACCTACCACTCTTCAATTTTCTATAACTAAACTTGAGGGAGTATTCGAACGTGTATAAGAGGTCAATATACTAATAAAAAATGTATAATATAATATTCATTTAAAACTCTTATTGGTTACCATGTTTAACTCTCATTCTATATCACAACTTATATCAACTATTCAAGCGTTTAAAAAAAATGAACAGAGAGACCTAAATGAAGGGAAGGAGGACAGGTATAAAAGAAAGAAGAAGGTGCTTATACGAAAATATTCATAATTCTTTATACTGATTTAATTTTAGAATCAATCCTTCATAGCTCTCACAACTAGATTGGGATTTAGTAGTAAATATTATGTGAAATATCCTGGCAAGGTAAGATTATTCCATCCAGAGAGGTCAGAGAAATCACAAACTATTTAACATTATAATACCAACGCTACCTTGCTTTGAATAATAAAAGTTCAACCAAGTAAGGATTAATAAGTACTTTTTTTTGATTAAGACTATGTACGCACTTTTTTGCCGTTTTATTGCTTTCACATTTTTTATATTAAACTGGCAGTTCAGTTACTTTGTGGAAAGGGATGCGTAATGATCAGGAAATTAAACATTCAGATAAGTAATAAATACCTAAATTCTAAAGCAAAATAGACATAGTTTTACCCATGAAAGTATACAATTCATTACTTATCTTCAAAAGGGCGAAACTTACTCAATCCTATGATTATTGTATAGTATTCTCACTCATTAAAATTATGCTAGGTGGTTCCATTTGCTTAAAAAGAAAATGAGAAGAAGAATTTGTGCGGGACATTTTTTCTGCGCGCAGGTATTGGACAGTGGTAAAAAAAAAAAAACGATGTCGCCCAAAAAGGACAGGGATGACGGAAGCAACAAAGAATATTCGCAATATTTTTCTTATCTTTCTTTTGGTTTTCGGAAGAACCGAAGGGAATCGACCAGATAACTTAATCAAGGTAAACTAATTTTTTACATTATTCGGTACCGATAGAATAATTCTTGTCGAGCCCTTAAATTATTAGAACAATTATTTTCGTTAATCGAATGCATGTTCCCCAGATATTAATCTTATCAGAAACTATTCATTACCTTGTTTTAAAAAAGTCGAATCATATATGTTTTTAATTTACTCCTTCAGGTGACCATCATCGTCACACCTGAAATGCACTATATATACGGTGGGATCTTCATTTTAAAATGTTTTGATCAAAAGATGAAAGGATAAGCAAAAAAATTACGAAGAATATATTTACTTCTGTTTCTGTATCAGCACTCAACACATAAGAGTACAAATCTTAATTTCTTCAACATAATGGATTACTTAAAAAAGTTTGATGCGTTGATCTCTGTGAAAGACGATTCAGAGGAAAACAAAGACTTATTGAGGGCAAATAAAGATCTCAAGCCAACCCCGCCGAAGGAAAGAACATGGAGACTTTATAATTACATATTGATCTGGTTTCAGTCTAGTTTTAATGTGAACGAATGGAATACCGGTGCCTCTCTTATTAAGACATCCGGTCTTCCATACGGTGAGGTCCTTGGAGCTGGAATTTTTTCAATATTCTTTAGTTGTTTTGTTACTGTCCTTAATGCACGTCAGGGATCGGACTATCATATTGGATATCCGGCGTTGGCAAGATCAACATTTGGAGTTCGTCTTGGATATTTTATGGTCTTTGTTCGAATGTTTGTCGCCATTATATGGGTTGGTGTGATGACATATTATGGATCATTATGTTTGGATGTTACATTCAGATGTATGTTTGGTCACAAATGGACCGATATCACCAATTATCTTCCAGCAAGTGCCGATACAACTACGAGATATATGCTTATATTTTTCATTTACTGGTGTCTACAATTTCCTTTAATGTTTTGTCATCCAAAATTTATTCGTCACTTTTTTACGGTCAAAGCATTCATAATGCCCCTTGCAACATTAGGTCTTTTTATTTTCTGTGTGGTTAGAGGTCACGGGCCAGGAAAATGGGAAGTTGGAGAAAAGGATCCTGCAACAGTTTCAAAAGGTAACTTATGGTTGAGTGTCTTAAATTCTATCATGGGTACAGTTTCTCCGATGATCATCAATCAACCAGACATATCCCGGTATGCGAAGAGACCAAAGGATACGGTTATCCCTCAGGCAATCGGTTATTTACCATCCAAAATTATGGTCTTTATGTTTGGAACCGTTAGTGTGTGTTCATTGTACAGGGCATATGGAGCCGCTTATTGGAATATATGGGATCTTTTCAATGCCATTCTTGACAATGAATGGGGTCCAGGAGCAAGGACTGGAATTTTCTTCGTTTCACTTGCTTTCGCCGTGGGAAATGCTGGAACAAATATTTTCGCAAATTCGATTCCTTTTGCTTGCGACCTTGCTGGTATCTTACCGAAATATTTCACAATCGTGAGAGCACAGATATTTGTCGGTCTCTTTGCGTGGGCAATTGTTCCATGGAAATTTTTACAAAATGCACAGAAGTTCTTAACATTTTTGGGATCATATTCTATATTTGTGGGCCCTTTATTGGGATGCCTTTTGGCTGATTTCTATGTTTTGAGGAAGGGAAATCTTCATGTTCCATCACTTTACACAAAAAATCCGTCTGGAGTATACTACTTTGTTAAGGGTTTCAACTTTTTGGGACTATTCTCATGGGCGGCTTCTGTAACGATTGCTGTTCCGGGTCTTTACAGAGCCTACTATCCTGATAGTTTGTCACAGAATGCTACCAATATTTATACTTCCGGATGGCTATATACTTTTCTTATGGCGTTCTGTTTACATTCAGTTCTAGGATTGATATTTAAACCTAAGCTATATCCAGACGCACATAAAGATGAACCAAAGACCTGGGAGTATATGGTTCATACAGATGGATTTTTTGAGGATGATAGTCCTATTAATGGCGTTGGTTATCCGGGAACTGTTGAACTAGAAGGATCGGATGCAACTAACAGCTTTATAATGGTTGAAAAGAACGAAACAAAAACATCAGTAATTTCTGTTTCCACTTAAAATATTTTTCCCCTATGTTGATTATATACTCAATATTAAATACAATTATCTGCTTTCATTCCTTGTACTTTCTTTGTGCTTTTTATATGTTCATATTCTTTTCTAGGTTAAGTTCCCTCTGCTGCCTTTATGGTATGCAGCTTGTTTACTAGCATTTCAACTGATATTTTCCTATAATAGAATGGTTTGTATAGGAAATTTCCAAAGAATAAGAGCCACCGTTCAAATGTGCAGTTCCGAATTAAAGTTCAATCTGATGGAAGGTATAGCGTGTGTTTTGTTTTTAATCACAGTCGTTTTGTGTGGTTACATGATATTGCCAATGATAAATAATTAGAAAGGTATGATCATTAATCATTACAGTTAAATAAAAATATTTCCTCTTACTTTATCTATTAGGTTTTAATTCGCAAATAATAAAATAAACGATAAGTTTTGGATATCATGATTTCTCAATCTGACTGGTTCAGAATAATTTGAGCATCCTTACACTGAACATTATGACTAATGGGTTTATTCGGAAGTAGATATCAATTGTATATGCAAAGAGAATGATTCCAGATGTTAAATATCACTCAATCAGATTTTATTGTCCTTTTCAGGAGACCAGTGTCCCGAAATCTTGTTATCTCCATGGTTTGTTGCAACAAATTTGGAGTCAGGAATAATTCACGAATTTCTTCGCAGATCTGAGCTCGGAAAATTCTGCGCAATTGTTTCTGTTCAACAATAGCGTTCATTGCCCTAGATTTGTGAGGGGAGAAAAAAGAAGGTGGGTTAAATGTGGGTTATTCCTAATATGTTTATTGTGTTTTTTTATTCTTGCTTGTGCCACTCCATCCAGCCCATCAGTTTCATTTAAGGAAAAGTACGGAAGTCAATTTCAGCAAAATTTGTAGTCAAAAAGCAGAATTTTTGCCATACTAAGACCTGAATTATAAATTTGTTATTCGATTTGTATCTCGGATATATATTAATCATAAATCTTGGCACGGACCTTCCTGAACTGGTTTTTCCCTTAATTCAAAAGTATTTTCCGTAAATATAATCAAGTTAAAAAATATGTGCATTTCTCAGCAGTCGAGGAGGACATATCATTTCCGCGAATTAATATTTAGACAATGCGATGAATAAAAGAATATCGTGTTGTTCCATGATAACAATGTTTCCCCAAAAAAACATTTAACAATGTATGTTCGATTCCATTGAAGTTCTTGGCCCCATGGGACATTTGCAACAATCAGAATCGAAAAAAAAAGGAAAAATATTTGGCAATAATTACTGCTCTCCGGAATTTTTGTATTTTGTTTCATTTATTGCGGCTTATAGCAAGAAACTCTCACCCCTTTAGTTTTTTCCATATTTTCCCTCCACAAGGTACCCCATCCAATATTTTGCATTGTTAGTTCCATTAATCTCTTTGTTCTGCCCACCTTTTTTATTTTTACAATTGAATCTGTGAACATTCTGCATCTGCCCGTGGTGCAACCCCATATCTGACTACTTCACACATATCCGATTTAATTATGTTCGGGTTGCATTGTTCTTTGATCACATAGTTTAATACAGTATGTAGTCCTGAATATTTTGGCTAAGAAACATGTATATAAATATATGTATAGTTGGGTTTCCTTAAAGAAATTGTATGAATTCTTTTTGCAATTTGAGAAAAACTTACAAAATTTATATTTTACTGAAAGTATAGGAACACAAGAAAATATCAATATAAACATAAAAAGCATGGGTGACATTAGTGATAGCGTTTCTGAAATTGATGACCTTAAAGCTATAAAAAGTGAGGATGAAGATAGTGTTGAAATAGATGACTTAAAGGCTAATCATGATCACATCGAAAATGCTGCTCCTGATGATATCGACGACAAAATCATTAGTAAATTTTTAGGGGCTTCTGATGAGGTCAAGGAGAGTGAGAAGCAGGAAAAGGATATGGGATTTAAGGAAGCCATAAAAACATACCCTAAATGTGCCATATGGTCTGTTGTTCTTTCTACAGGTCTTATTATGGAGGGTTACGATACATGCTTGTTAAGTTCGATGTATGCCCTCCCAATTTTCTGTGAAAAGTTTGGAACATGGGATTCAAAGTCAAAAGTGTGGGAGATCTCCGCAGGCTGGCAGACAGGTTTAAGTATGTGTGTTAATGTGGGAGAAATCATCGGTTTACAGATGTCTGGTTTTTTTGCAGATAAATTTGGATACAGGTATACTTTGATTGGTTCAATGGTTGTTCTTGCTGGATTCATATTTTTATTGTTCTTTGCCAAGTCATGTGTCATGATTGCCGTTGGTCAGGTTCTTTGTGGTATTCCATGGGGATTCTTCCAGACATTGGCAGTCTCATACGCTTCGGAGGTTTGTCCGTTGGCCTTGAGGTACTATCTTACAAGTTATGTCAATGTCTGCTGGGTTTTCGGTCAATTGTTTGCATCTGGTATAATGAAAAATTCTCAAGAGGCAATGGCCCACACAGATATGGGATGGCGTCTTCCATTTGCTTTAATGTGGATCTGGCCTGTTCCAATTAGTGTTGGAATTTTCTTTGCACCGGAATCACCATGGTGGCTTATCAAGAAAAACAGAATGAACGAAGCTGCGCACAGTCTCAAACGGTTACTCACAATACATGAAAAAGATAGAAGAGATTTGATTATCGGAGCAATGGTCAAGAGAATGAAGTTTACTAGTGACAAAGAAGACACGAACGGTGAAACAGGCACTTACATGGAGTGCTTTTCAAGAAAAAATATAAGGAGAACTAGAATTGCATGTATGACATGGGTTGGACAAAATGCTTGTGGCTCCTGTCTAATGGGATATTCCACTTACTTCTATGAAAAGGCTGGTATGTCCACGTCCGCCGCCTTTGATTTCAGTATTATTATGTACTGCCTTGGAATTATTGGTGCTTTTGCCTCCTGGATTATTTCCCATAGTATTGGTCGTGCAACAATTTACATTGGAGGTATGGGTATTCAAACCATTTTGATGTGGGTTACGGGTATTCTTGGATTTATCAAGCAAACGAGTGCTGTTGGTTGGGCCGTCGGTTCATTATTATTAGTTTTCACTTTGGTGTATGATAGTACTGTTGGACCAGTTACATATTGTATTGTTCCAGAAATTCCATCAGGAAAGGTCAGAACAAAAACTGTGGTCATTGCAAGGAATCTCTACAATATTTGGGGAATTTTCAATGCAGTCATCACTCCTTATCAATTGAATTCTACGCAATGGAATTGGGGTGCAAAGACAGGAATATTTTGGGCCGTCCTTTCTACATTGATATTTGTTTGGTCTGTGTTTGATTTGCCCGAAACAAAGGATAGAACATTTGCCGAAATTGATCAATTGTTCGAAGATCATGTTTCTGCAAGAAAGTTCAGATCTACGGATGTCGATCCATTTAATGACGCTAAACTTCTTAAACAATTCGACAAGAAAAAGCTTCACGAATTGGGTAACATTGATGTTGGTGAGCATGATACGGAAGATATAAAGGAGTTGGAATAATTTGATATGACCAATTAACAAGTTTTTCTATTTTCGATGGACATCTACAATTTGGGTAATCTATTTTTGTTGTACTTTATATTTTTAAGACGAATAAATGAATAAATTAAGTTAACAAGAATATAAGTTTTGTACCACTTTATCAAGTCACATTTATTCTTACTTAGTATAATAGATAATCCTTTATCATAAAAATACTATTACTAAACTAAAGCTAGTTTGATCTCAAATGTTCCCATAAGTGTGCATTTTAAAAAATATATTTGATATTGATTACGTCATGAGCGAAATTTTTTAAGAGGAACTATACAGGAGCATTTCGCCGAAAACCGCGAAAACTAAAATTTGTGGTAAATCCCGAGAACCGGAAAACAGCAAGCCATGTCACTTTTAAACGTGGTCGCAATTATTGTTCAACAATACGATTAATTTGTACCCCACCAATCTCCTCTATATTTTTTTTCGGGGTGGTAATGCATTCATGCCCTTTCAAAAGTGAGCACTGCGTGAATCAGAAAATAAAAATATAAAAATACTTTTTTTCAGATATGTTTTTTAAGGAGTCGTCATGGAAACATATTTGAACGAATGGTTTCCCTCTTCTAACCCATGCAGATTGGCGCAACCTGCTAAATCACTAACTATTTTTTTCTTTTAATTAGCAAGAATATTTGACCTGAAAATGACTATAAAACAGGACGTCACGAATCTAATTTTAAGTTCCGATCCATTGAGACCTCAAGCACACTTCCTTGCACCTTATGGATGGATGAATGATCCCTGTGGTCCAATCTATGCGGGGGGAAAGTATCATCTTTTTTATCAATGGAATAAGGATGCCGCTAAATGGGGAAATATTCATTGGGGCCATGCTATTAGCTCTGATCTTATTCACTGGAAGCATGAGTCAACTGCTTTATTCCCTCAAAAGAATGGTGCCGATAAAGATGGTGTGTTTACTGGTGACGTCGTTGATGTTGATGGGAAGACAGCAATCGCCTTATATACTGGGTTCCGTCTTGATAAACCATTAAAGCAAGTTCAATGTATTGCAACTTCTGATATTGAGATGATTAAATGGAAGCAAGAGCCTAAACCATTTCTCGATGTGGCACCGGACGGTCTTGAGATTGATGGCTTCAGGGATCCTAGAGTGTGGAGAGAAAATGGAAAATATGTCATGATTCTCGGTTCCAGTATTAAAGGAAAGGGTGGTGTCGTTTTTCGCTATGAAGGTACTGATCTCAAACATTGGACATATAAAGGTGTCTTGTACGGCCCTTCAAAATTAAGAGGAACCGATGATGATGCCCTAGAATGTCCCGATTTTTTCCCTCTTGGAAACCGTCACGTTTTAATTTTTTCCCTTAACAGTGTTGTTTACGCGGTTATAGGTGAATATAAAAATGCAAAATTCACTCCATTGAGCATTGAAAAGTACGGTCATGGAAATATATATGCTGCGCGGACATTCTTAGACTCGGCGGGTCAACGTGTTTTGTTTGGGTGGATTACAGAAAGAATATCACAGGAAAATGAAGCTCTTGCACGTGGCTGGAGCGGGACAATGTCGTTTCCCAGAATTTTATACTTGACTGAAGATGGTCATGTTGGCTCTCGAATTTATCCTACGGTTGATTCAATAGAGGGAGAACTATTGATTAAAGAAACCCCCGTTGAGAATATTCAGTTTATTCCTGGATGTCCCGTGCACCTCAAGATTTCATTTAAAACACGGTATCCTGGAGAAATTCTTCTTTCTGGAGTTGATACTTTTGTTTGTTTGAATTACAATCCAGGTCGTCTTGGCGAAGAGCTTTACTGTAATGGCGAGACTGCACCATTGTCTGCAATGTCTGAAAGTGCATTTATTGATGTTTATATGGATGCTTCCGTAATTGAGATAGTCACGTCATCTGGATCTATATTGAATGCCCGTGCTTATGGAGATGTTCCTACTTCATTGAAGATTAGTTCTTTTGGCAGCTTAAAAGCTGCAATTTGTGACGTCAATCTCGTTGCTCCAATATCAAAAGATAGATTATCAACGGCCGTGAAAGGTGAAGAAAAATTGTTCTGCGAATTAACGAGCCTTAAGCAATAACAGTGAAATAGCATGGAAGATATGTGTAAGTCACATATAATTCGAGTGATGATTTCTTTACTTATTAAAGTGATAGTACATCGGAGTCTGATGTTATATTGAAAATGCGATGGTTTCGTTAATTTATTTCTTCTTCCTCTCCAGTTCTTTTTGCTTTAGAACTTTTCACTTTCCGGTACTCGATGAATAGCATCAAAATTGCTAATAATTTATGTCTGAATTCAGAGAAAAAAACTGAAATTATATACTTGAATTTGTTTTCTTCCCTCATTCATATTGACCGACTGTCTGAATTAAAAAGTGAAGTTCAAAGACAAAAAAAGCGTAATAATTATTTGCTTGGTTCTAAGTGTAATACAATTAAAATGAAATTCTTTAGTTAACTGTTTTTTTTTTAGGCTGAAGAAAGGTAACAGATTGTAAACTAAAAGAGATATGAATAACAGTAAATGCGCATACTTGAACACATTTAATCTTTAGGATTAATGTTGAGGTTTCTTTGGCATTAAACAGGATGGGCAGTTTATATAAACGCATATATTGTGGAATTTATTGAAGGTCATAATTTAATCCTTTTCACTTACTTCAGGGATTGTTTTCGATATTTTAATATCAGCATAATATTTTTGATTGGCTACAACTATAACGCTTATTTTTTGTAAAATGTTGTTAACTTCGAGAAAAAAGACATAAATGAGAATATTTGGATATAGAGTAAGGAGTAAAAGAGAACGAAATAGAATAGTGTAAAGCTAGGAATATTTAAAAAACTTTTGAGGTTTTCAAAGCAACGTGTTCCAGTTTAAAAAAGAAATTTTTCGTAATTTTCAGTTTAGTAAAGCCGTGTTAATTATGTTTCCATTATATATTTATTTACTAAATTAGATGTATGGTATCTTTTATGATGTTTGATTGTTTATCCACATGAATTTACTCTTTCAAAAGGTAGATTTTGAGAGAAATAATCCTAAACATAACTATACAATCAAAATATTTTGTGCATCTACACTGATACGGGATATTTAAATATACTTTAATAATGGTTTTGCTATAAAATAGACCTCTTGACGTTAGATATTGTAATGTAGTTTTTTATTTGTATTCTGTCCTTATGTAGCCTAATTTGTTTTTTATTATGTAAATATGAAAGGATAAGGATGGTAAACGGGACAAAGCTAAGACCTACTGCGAAGTTCTGTTTTGACAGAGTCACTTGTGTCATCGGCATCAGTTACTTTCAGCTTTAAAGTGCATGGTTCCTCATCACCGAATAGTGATGCAACTTGTTCAAGGGTAAGGCCCTTTGTCTCCACCCAGAGAAAATAAATGATGGGTAAAAATATAATATCATATCCTGCGTTAATCATGTAAAATTTCCATCCAACGGATGTCATAGATATTGGAAGAACGAATGCAGCAATTAATCCAAATCCGGAGTTCCAAAATTGATAGAACGCCATGCCTGCGGCTCTGACACTGGTTGGAAAAATCTCTGATGGGTACAAAACATTGAGGGGTGTGAAACAAAAATTGTAGAAGCCATTGAATAGAAACATCCAGAATAAAGTGGCATATTGGGCGGAACGATTCGTTGTACTGCCACCCCATTTGGCTACAAATGCACCAAGAACAAAAAAGCAGACAATCATGCAACTCAAGCTTATGAAAGCTTGCTTTTTCCTGCCAATACAATCGAATAAAAATGTTCCCACAACAGATATCGCAAAATTCCAGCACGAGCTAATCATATTTATTTCAAGAACTTTCTGATTACTGTGAATTCCTGTCTGATTTAATACCACTGTAAGATAGTATGTTCCAACTGAAGAGCCACCCATTTCCACAAGAAATGCAAAAGAAACTATTATTGCCAGTCGCCTCATCATAGGTTTTTTCCAGCAGAATAACTTTCTAAATTGTCCCTTAAAAGGTGAATCTGTATCGATACCAGACATAATCTTGTTGGCCTTTTCCCTTGCATCTTCCTTTGAAACAACATGTGAAACTTGAATTACTTCAACTGCATATTTATAATTTCCTTTTCCAAGTAGCCATCGAGGTGATTCGGGAATAAAATAAAGTAGGCAAATCGAAATTATAGATGGAATGCATTGTAAAAGAGCCGGAAGTCTCCATGACCAATTTGAATCTAACATACCTGTACCATAAGTAACAATAGATGCAATAATGGCCCCCAAATTAAACATGGTAAAGTATATTCCTACCAAACTACCACGAAAGTTTGCCGGTACTATCTCCGCAATTAAAAGTGGTGCTGCACTTCCTGTAACCTGACAGCCAAATCCAACTATGATTCGAGCCACAATAAACATTGCAATATTTTGAGAAGCACTTTGAATAACTATTCCAATTAAGCAGATCCAAGCACAAACAAATATTGTGAGCTTCCTTCCAAGCAAATCGCAGCATGGAGTAATAGCCAATGGTGATATAATACAACCAATCCACATAGCTGCGTTCAATAACCCTGTTGTAATCGGATTTAAATTAAAATAGTTGATAAAAGGATCTATTGCAATTAATCCTGACATCATCATGGTATCATATCCTTTTGTAGCAGAATTCACCACGGCAGTTACAACCAGCATAGTAAATAGCAACTGTCTATTTTTCGGTGCAAATGTTGGATAACGTTTGTTTACTAAGCCACGCATTTTCTTCTAGATTATTTTTATATAGTATCTCCTAATTGATATAATCTAAGAAAAAGGACTATATAATTTTATTTCGGTAATATTCTGAATATATTACAAGTAAGATAAGTGGTTAATGGCATGTATTTATATCCCAAAAGGATTTATGGGATTCGTGAGTCCAAGTTTTTTTTGTTTGATTTTTCAAGATTCAGAATGATTATTTCCTTTTTTTATTATTATTGATTGGAGCTCTGCTAAACGAGCCCGCAGCCGCTATGGGATTCAACGTACTTTTGGGGATTGAAATAATCCCACCCGAAAAAATTGTGTTTCGCATTTCCACCATATTTTGTTGAAAAAGTGCCTGGATCTGGCCATTTTCAGGAGATTTTCATTGATTGGTTCTCAAAGCATTCAATAAATATACATTCTTTTACTCTTTACGTTGAGCTTAGATCTACCGGGATGAAATACACAAATTGTGGTTAAATTTATTATTGTTCGGATTAAAGCTCACTGAAATATCCCACTCTAAGTTAAATATTCTAACGGATTATCTGTTGTTTTCCTGAATATGTTTGTGAGAATTGTAATTTAATTCAACTAAGTGTATTCAAATAAGCCAATGTCAGCTCGTTTCATACTTATGCTCAGTCCTTATTTTACTTTAATAAAAGGACGCCAGAAAATGACTGTAAAGACATCTCCCCGAAAAAGAGAAAATAAAAATAACAGTAATCCTTTTCTGTGCTTGTTATGCTAACTTTTTTTTTCACGCCACATTTAGGTTGTACATATGTGTCACGAATTGTTTACTTTGAGCACAATGCATTGAATTCTTCGAGTTCTTTTTGTTGCAATAAATATTTGAATGAGGTATTGTTAGGTATCTTATAATTTGTTATCACTAAAGGTGATTCAAAATAAATATACTCGTGATATGAGGTTAGGTTGTTTTTCCCATTCAATCGCATTTTAAAAGTTTAATTTGTATGTTATAAAGAACTTTGTTAGTTAAAAGGATTTAATTTCATTATAACTAAATTGTTGCCCAAATTAAAAAGATAAAATATGATCTGACCGAAAGGAATTATTCCTTTTTTAAAAAATTTTTTCACAGCCTATGTGATGTATGTATGCTTCCGCGTTTTTACGTTCATTTCAATCCTTTCGAATAAAAATCTTTCGATCAACGTAAAATCTACGTATCCACTCAAATGATAAATCTAGTGATAAAAGTATAAGCCCGAGTACTTGTTTAAGTTGATGTATATACCAATTTTACTGATCATTTCTTCAAAACGATCTCTTCTTTTGCTTGCATGATAATTAATCTGAAATCTATCCTTTTTTACGGAAAAAGATACAATTTTCCTGTTTCCATGATCACATTGCGTTAATTCATATGTTCTAAAGGAAAATTGGGTACCCTTTTAAAAAAATGCCTTTCTTCTTGAAAAGCCTAGAAAGGATTTTTCTTCTATGAAATGAAGTAACGAAGCAAAATTTTTTGTACCTATTTTTGTCTACGGAGTGCATTTGATCCTTTTTTAATAGGTTAGTAAATTATTTCTTCACAGTCGCTTGAAAATTTAACACCTTCTCTTATACCTAATTTTACCCATTATTATCATACATACGTTCTCTCCATTTCATACTTCGTTATTTTTTTATCTGTTATTTATATTCTGGCCCTAAAATTATTCAACTAGTTGCTGCTATATACTGCCAAAAAGGAGCCCCCCCCCCCCAAAAAAAAAAAAAAAGTATTGTGGTTTGGACCTTTATTGACAGGCAAGCAAATATTGTTAAATCATAAAAAAGGATTACCCGAACTTTCACAAATATTAGTCAGTATAATTTAATTTATTTTCAAAAAGCAATAATTTTGGTGTTAATTGTTGAACTGTGCTGTATATATTGCTTTTTTACGTAACATATCCTTTTGAAGTACAGTTTTCTATACAAGCATATATAAAAAAGTTTTTTCCCGAAGTATTTGGATATTCTTGTATGTTGAAGTAATCTTGTAATCAAAATAAACGGCAAATTATTATGATGGAGGTTTTTATTCCTCTTTTTTGTGAATTTTTATTCTCAAGTAGTTCAGTGGAAGGGAACATCAAATTGTATTATAAAGGATATTGACTTAGCTTTACTCTGGTTGGTCGTCTTAAACTGAAGAAGAAAAAGTATCATTATCATACTAACATGATTTTCCGTATTTGTGGTATTACATAAATATACCACAAATTAAAAAGTGAATCTTCCAAGAAAGTACTAACCCTCAAGTCAAAATCAGTCTAATTGAAAGTAATATTTCTTGGCATTTGTTTTACTATTCACTTGGACCAATGCAAATTAGACATTGTGATAAATAATAGAACATTGTGCCTGTAAAAATGAAAATACATTTTAGTCTTCATAGTCTACCAATATTGTATCAGAGCGATACCTCTATTATTGTTGATTTAAGTGTGATACTGATTGCTTTATAAATTTTGTTTAGCAGTTAATTTTATGTTTTAAAAAATATCTAATAAAAAGCAGGGGAAAATAAGTAATTAAGAATGTCTAAAAAAGATTGTTGACAAAGGTGAAAATGCAGAAGCTTACATACTTTCAATCCTATCAAAGTTTTTAAAAATGCAAAGCAAGGCGATGTGGTGTAGCTTTTTGGATGCGACTAAGGAAGGATTCATTTCGATTTACTTAAAGGAGCAATGAAGTTTTACTTCACAAGAAAATTATAACTGTAATAGTTTTGTTTAATTGGTTTAAGTGTGACGCCGATTACTTTATGAAGTTTTTGTTATAACTAGTATTGAGTG
>ERZ746981.315-NODE-315-length-23776-cov-20.440820_pt1 | contig 23776 bp, 13 predicted proteins | sample MGYA00374948_ERZ746981 | MGnify/ENA primary metagenome ERZ746981 (study PRJEB28757, sample SAMN06711160) | food metagenome | host: microorganism | place: China:Harbin | collected 2017-01-30 | study: EMG produced TPA metagenomics assembly of the Analysis of...
TTATTAGTTCTATTAAAGAAGGAGTTTGATAGCTAAAGCCCGGGAGTAACTCATAAGGTCTCTCTTAACTCCGACATAATCATCTAAAGAATCCTTATACTTCAGGTTATTAAAAATAATATTTTGTTACCTTCAGTCCGACCATTTACAAAGTCGTAGATGGTTCTATAGTGTAGTGGTTATCACTCTTGGCTCTGATCCAAGCGACCCCGGTTCGAGTCCGGGTAGAACCTTTATTTTTTTAGTGGTTAGTGGATTGCAATTGATTATCGTAATGCGCGGACCGACATCGTAACAATCGTAATAATGCAATTATTTGACCGCTATCAGAAGAAGAACAATTAAAGATAAACATACATTTATAAAACAAAAGTAATTTACGTAGGACGATGATTAACCTTTCTAATAGCTGAATGACAAGAGGCCGGTGGCCATGACAAGAAGTTTTCATAAATATCCATTTTAATGAATATTGTTTGAAAGCAGTTAATTCTTGAAACAGCTAAGCTGTAGGGCAGTGAATGTGTACTGATGTGGGAGTCGAAAAAGAGAACCAGGAAGTATGGAAGAAAACGATGAAAGGAAGATTAAAGCAAATTAAAATTGAGAAGCTGAGAAAAAAAATTTTTGAAGTGCTTTCAGCAAATTAAAGTAAAAAAGAAATTACGGACAAAAAGATTGTTCATGTGCATAAAGTTAAAGTATGTGAAATGTCTTCACTAGGATATCAAACTTTTTTTTTTGGAAAGTAAACCAGCTATCTAAAGAGGAAGGAAACGTGCGAGGAGAGATTTTTAGGCTAAAAAGAATAGTGATAAAATGTCTGGGGAAGCTTGGCTATATATACTATCAGTGATTGTGAACGCTGTAAACTTGTTCCTACAAGTTTTCTTCACTATCATGTACAGTGATTTGGAATGTGATTACATAAATCCAATTGAGCTTTGCAACAAATTGAACAACTATATTGTTCCTGAGGCATGCATCCACGGAGTTTTAACTTTATTGTTCCTTTTGAACGGTCAATGGTTTTCATTTTTACTTAATTTGCCTTTACTTGCCTACAATGCTAATAAGATCTACAAAAAGAACTACATGTTAGATGCAACTGAAATATTTAGAACGCTTTCAAAGCACAAGAAGGAGTCTTTTATTAAACTAGGATTCCACTTACTAATGTTCTTCTATTATTTGTACAGGATGATTGCTGCATTGATAGCAGATGAGGATCTCGATTAGGCGAGAATTCGGAACAATTCCACTGTGATAAACGGAATAAAGTTATAATGAAACTCAACTAGTACTAGGCTTGCAGGTGTGGAGCTTTGATGAACGAGTTTCCAGATGTAGGAAGATGAATTGACGTGAAGGGTACGACATTTCTGAGTGATTTAAATCAGGGTTGCTGGGTTGGGTAAAGATCATTTAGAGATATGGAGAGGGAAAAGGCGAAAAGATCAGAGCAAAGTACGAAGATGCATATTTACAAAGTTTAATCAGCTGTTTATGGAGAGAAATAATAAAGCATGAAATTGTGACTGCAGAGCGAACTGACGTCGCAACTTTCAGGGTTTTACTACAGTCTTTTTTTTTTTTTTTGTTTTTCTGTATTGATTTTTAACGATTTGTGTTATTAAACCTCACTGTACAGAAAGCATTGTCGTAAAGCTGAGCCAACTCTTTTATGATTCATAAAAATACATCATTGTTATTGTACATAACGCTCGGTTTCGTCTAGTAGTTGAAGTATTTGTGAGTTTACGATACGCAACTTTTGAATAATATCCACTCCATCAGTCGCACTTTCTTCAACAGAAGATAACTCAAAGTTCACTGCACCAATAATTGATTCTGCTTCGTTTGTATTAGAAGAACCATCCACATCATCACCACCTTTTAATCTAATAAGATTATTGCACATCTCTTTTCGCAATTCATATTTTCTCCTCAAAAAAGCATAATCATGCCGCAAGTTATTTAATCGTATATTGTTCTGTTTACGCTCTTCTCTAGTTGCTAATATCCCTAGCCGTGATTGAACTTTCTGTCGTTGATAAGAATCTATTTCGCTTATGAGCATGTCGTTGGAAAGCTGTGCATCTATCAATGAATCAAAATACCCATTAAGACAGGTCCTTAAAGATGATACAAATTTTAACAAACGCTTTTCATGCTTCTTTTCCAGAATTTCAATTTTTTGGATGCTTCTCTTGCGAAAATAATCAGATAAGATCTGTCCAATAACGTCAACAGTTATGATTTTAGACTTATTTGCCGGCATCCGCCTGTATTTTATTCCAACCAACTCACCCTTTTTTTTTCTTCCTCTTTTCTTTGGCACCGAAGATTTTGCTTTTGTAACTTTGCTACTATAAATATCTTTCACTCTGCGCTTAGATCCATCATAAACAGTCTGAGCATATTTATCATCAAGCGAAAGCTCCGTTTGTGATTTGAATGCTGAAATTTCATCACTTTCGACATTTTTATCAAAAGGTGAGGATACTTTATTCACTTCTAAATTGTCAGCATCATGTTTCTCAATTCCATTACTAGAATTATTCGACAAATCAATGATTTCGACTGCGTGCTTTGACTTCGGCAATGACTTTCTTGTTGAGCGTCTTTTCACAACTCTTTTTCTAGCGGAATTTTCCAATTTTTTTCTCTTTGTCCTGGTATTCCTTCGAGGATTAGCTTTGCGTGACTCAAGAGCAGTTTCTGGGACTTTAACAGGTACAATCTCTTTATTGCGCTTTGGTTTCACTAACTTTGGATCCAAAGTGGACTTTTTTCCACCACCATTTTTGGTCGATTTAGAATCGTTATCATCTCCATTCTTATGAACAAAGGTTCCACCTTTTACTGCACTTGACTTTAGTCTTGGATTCCGGCTAGTAATTCTTTTTGTTTTCGTCTTCCGTTTTGTTTTCGTCTTGTGATTTGTTGTTTTAGTTTGTGGTTTGGAATGAAATTCACCAGTTATAACCAGATCAAAGTCACTGCTTCGAAGGTTGTGAACAATTTTTGAATTTCGATTGCTATGTATGTCATCACTACTGGACTCACGTGATGACGATGATAATATACTTTCGTTATCATTACTATTTTCTTTAGCAGCATTCTCGGGATCGGAGATTCCCGATAGGCTTTCTCTATGATTACTGACCAAATGTTCACGGGAATCAACAAATTGCTCGTTATCGTCAGAGTCAGAGTCAGAGTCAAGGAATGTCATACCCGGGGCAACATCATCAATTTGAATAGTATTATTCGCTTTGCTCTTATTTTGACTCAATCGTTTTGACATACGTCTTGGAAGACGCTTCCTGTTGACATTAGTTGGGGCTTTAATAACTATATCACCAACATTCACATGCCTTCTGGCAGATCCACGCTTTCGTGCCTCTCTACCTGCAACCCTAGAAAACATTCGCTAGTTCGCTATTTCAAATACAATTGGACGTATGGAAGAACTTCTAATAGCTATGGGTTAACGTACTTTCATCCATTTCACTCTAACGCGTTTTTTTGATTTTTGATTTTTGATTTTTGATTTTTGATTTTTGATTTTTGATTTATTTTTATTTTTTGCTTTTATTCCAGCGTCGATCGACTGATTGCTCTTCATTCCGTCCAGATAGGCAGTCTGCAGACGACCGTCGGAGGACCATGAAAAAAAAAAGCGAAATGCTGAAACGAGCGTCAAGACAATAAAACAGAAGCAGCGAAGAAAAGGGGGTAGAGAGGGGGGAGACGGAAGTCAGAATGCAAGAAAGGGAAATGAAATGATAGAGGGAAAGAAAAAAAAATTACAATTCTATAAATAGGCTCAGCACAGTATTGCTGGGATTATCCAAATAAAGACAACGTACCTTTTTTTCACCACAACTTCATCACCAATGACCGGATTTTCTTCTTCTAATCTTTTGTTATAGTCTTTTAACCTTTAATCGAAACATACGGCTTCAATTTGTGTCAGGCCTTCTATTTTGTTGAACGAATCCTTAGTTTCTTCTTTCTCAGAGGTGATGCCATTGTCCTCCTAACAAAATTAATCGGTATTGTGTGAGAGTTTAAACAGCAACATATTTTAAGACTTTTGCATTTTCGTTTCACGTATAGACGAGATTTCTGGTATTACTATTGATCGCACACTTTTGATCAATTCTTACGAAGTGCGTACCTTAAGTTGTCGTTGAGCTTTAGCAGCTGCTGTTCAAAAGCAACATACATATACATATTGATTTCAAGCTTTTTTTTCTCTCTCTTTATATTATTTTTTGCCCAAATCAGTTTAAATTCCTCGAGTTGCCTTGGACACAATTACATATTATAACTAATTGTTCATTTGCTTTTCAGTTCCGTTTGGTGAATCCGATAACTTAATTCTTCATTTGCTTTTTTTTTGCCTTTGCAATTGATACATTCGAGCTTTTTCGATTGAAATTTCTTTCATTTCTTTCATGATGATTACCAACCAATTCGGGAGGTCCCCTTCACCAGCCGCATCATCAACATCATCCCCCACATCTGCAAAGCCAACAAATTTTCAGCTTCCAGCGTCAAATCCATCATCAAGACCAGTTTCCCCTGGTGTTGTACCTCCTTCAACTACAAATTTGGATGGAACTGCGGGGATGAATGCGTCACAACAACCACTGGCTACCCCACTTCCATTACCAAAACCACCGTCTAATCCTGCAAACGTTGTTCCACCAAGAACACTCTGGATGGGCGATGTTAGTGGATGGTGGGATGACAACTTCATTGTACAACTTTGGGCTCAACTGGGATTTTCGGTGATGGTTAAGGTCATCAAACCGAAACGGAATCTTTTATTGCGACAAATTTCTCGCAATAGGGGTGCACAGGCATTGGCCAACCACTCAGGATACTGCTTTGTACAATTTTCGACCCCCAAAGATGCGGAAAATGCTCTAACGTTGAACGGTACACCAATCCCCGGAGCAGGGGGAAAGCCTTTCAGGCTCAATTGGGCAACTGCAGCAACTCTAGACACACAGCTGGAGCAGACCCCAGAGTTTTCACTTTTTGTCGGCGATTTATCCTCTGGAACGACTGAAGCACACCTTTTATCACTGTTTCAGACACATTTTAACACGGTCAAAACTGTGCGCGTGATGACGGATCCGGCTACTGGAGTTTCTCGGTGTTTTGGATTTGTGCGTTTTACGAGTGAAGAGGATCGAAACCGTGCCCTTGTGGAGATGAACGGAAAATGGCTTGGTGGTCGGCCGATTCGTGTTGCTTTGGCCACACCAAAACACCAGAATGGTAACAACGTGAATCTTGGACTTGGACATATGATGGGCAGAAGCGAGTTTGATTACCCTGTGCAGCAAAAGAGTCCCAGCAATATTGTTGGCGATGGATCCTCTGGCATGGGTGAGCCTCTCATGGCTCAGTTTGTGCCAACACAGCGTGAAAATGTATTTTCTCCATATCCTGGCTCTGGCTCTGCACCATATTCCGGCGGCCAGGACCCAAATAACACAACTGTGTTTGTGGGAGGAATCAATTCCAGTGTGTCCGAAGATGCATTGCGGTCTCTCTTTGATCCGTTTGGAGACATTGTCAACGTCTGCGTTCCACCAGGCAAGGGATGCGGCTTTGTGCGTTTTACTACCCATGAAAGTGCGCAGCAGGCTGTGAATGAAATGCAGGGATTCGTGTTGGGCGGATCTAGAATCAGACTGAGATGGGGAAGAAGTGGCCAACGCAGGCAGTGGAGACAAAAACAGGAGTCAATGAATCAAATGTCGCCATCGTTTGCCAATCCAATTATCATGCAGTCTCCAGGTGCACCAGTTCCACCGCCTTCTTCACCACCGTTGGGTGTTGGCATGTCTGTTGGCATGGGAATGGTTGGAATGGAGATGGTTCCCGGTCCCCAAGGTGCTTCTCAGTCATCCCAGGGCCCAATGATGGGTATGCCTCCTGGTCCACAGATGTTTTACGATCCATACTTTGTTTTACCGCAGCCTAATATGTCGCTAAGTCCATCAGAGATGGCCCAGGGCACTGCAGACGTACCAGCAAATTCTGCATCGGTCCCACTAAATGGCCCACGATCAGAATCAGAGCAATCTCATCCGTCATCCTCGACCTCTGAGCCTCTCCGGCCAGGTCAAAATGCCCAAATGCTGTTTGTGGATATGCCACAACAGTATTTTGACCCATCTGCACAATTTCTAGCAGGCCAGCAGGTTCCACAAGGCGTTCAACCTCAGACAAAGCCAGAACACGATTAAAAGAGACTAAGCATCGGCTACTCTACACCACCCTTTTCTTTCCTTTGCTTTGATTGACTTGCACATAAACATGTCGTTGTTGCTGCTGGATTTGCTGCATTGTTTTCTCTATATTCTCTTTCACATTCTCTTGGACACGTGAACATTAATATTTCGGCTGTGCCGCAAACTGGTTTCACTGAAGTTAGGTTTTCCATCATCGGTTTTGCGGCTCTTGTGTTGACCCGGGTCTTACTACTTATTACTATTTACACTTTTTCGCGTTTCACCTACAGCCTTTATTGCTGCTGGATCAAATCTCCTGTTTTTGTTGCGTTTTCTTTTCGTCATGTTTTCAGTTTTCTGCCTTTATCTCCTTTTCGTTATTGCTATTGTTGTTGTTTTCATTTTCATTTTATCTTTAACCTTACGCTCACATTTCGATTCTTCGTTTTACGTTTGCTGCTTTCGTCTTTTCTTTTGCTACTATATATTTGTCGTTGCCAGAATTCTTATTCGTTTATTATTTTCAATGCTTTTTATATTTCAATACACATTCTCTTTTTGATGGCTTATTTATTCAGGTGTCGGTAGCTCCGGAAACTTGCTCAAAATGGCATCGATTTTGTCGTGATCCATCTCACACCAATCCTCGATACTAAAGAAATCCGTTATCTGCCTATTCCAATGCATTCGTTCTTTAACCGTTTTTCTGTCCTCCCCAGGGTCAACCTTGTTCCTTAATGTACTCCTCATATAACCCAAGTTGTCAATTGCATTTGCAATATCCAAGCTCTCAAACATGGGCTTAATTTTAAAGTTTTTAATTCTGTTGCAAAGCCTTGGAGATTTTCCGTTAGTGCTAATCATGATCTGCAACGCTCCTCTTCTATAGACAGAGCCAAAGTAAAAGTCACAATGTTGAGGATCATCCGCAAGATTGACAACAAGACCTAGTTGTTTGCACTTGAAATAAATATGACGAGCAATCTTATGCTCATTAATGCATATGAGAACCAAAGCAAACTTTTGATTCTTCTCGAAATCATCGATAATCTTCCTATTTTCATCATCTTCGAGATCCAAGGTCATCATCTGTTCTCTTTTTGTGGTTTCATACATCTGTAAATCTGAGTCTTTGTACTCACGCTTCTCAACACATTCAAGAAGCTGCAATGCTTCATACTTTTCCAACTCAGGGCACAACTCTTTTGAGACAACGGTCACCTTAGCATCCGCTTCTAGTAAATGGTTCACACGTGATAATCCTACATTTCCTCCACCTATTACAAGAACCCTTTGATCTGTGTTAAAAAATTTGTAGTTAGTATAAAATAGCAAAAAAAAAGTGGTACATCGGTTTTAAACGTACTAGTTACTTGCCATGAAATCATGAGAGATCCTCCTCCTTGGATAACTGGTGCATCCTGCTGCATATTGAATTGTGTATTGTAATATTAAAACTATAAATGCCTTAGAAACTTGGCATTGTGGTATATAATCTTCCCTTTGGAAAATACGCAAATATATGAAGGATCAACGACATCTTGCTCGGAAGATAGATTTTTTATGCTTTTATTCTCCGCTTTCCACACAATCGATCAATCACCTCCCCGCAGTCATATTTTTTTTTCAATCAACAGAAATCGAACAGACTCAAGTTTATTTCAAACTACCTTTTCTTGCCAAAGAACGACATTAACGATGTCTGATTTGAAGCACTCTTTTTCTTACGCTTTCTACTTAAGCCCTTTTCGCTGATCACATGATTTTTTGCCTTTGCTGCCTTTCTCTTTGGGCGGCTAGATGCTCTACTGTTAGCCTTACTATTGTCATTATCCTTCACTGCCACCATGTATCCATCCTTATCAACATATGTCTTAACAGCGTTATCTTCTTTCGAAGTTTCTGTCTTTTGAGTGCTATTGGACAAGAAATCGTTTATCACCTTTCCTTCTAAAGCATCTTCCTGTTCTGTACTTGCCTTTTTCACTTCACTTGGCTTAGTATCTAATCCTTCAACCTCAATTGGAATGGATTTTGAATCACCATCCTCGTTACCTGACTTGTCATCTACATCATCAGCAAACATCTTAGAGAGTTCATCCTCATGCTGTTGCCTTTTTTGACTGAAGACCTTTGCCTTCTTTCGAGCCGGCATCTGCCTTCTGTGACTTTTCTCGAAATCGTCCTGCCGAATCTTGTCTAAAGTAACGTTACTCTTTTGCTCGACCTCCTTCTTTCGAGAATGATACAATGCAAATGGATCCTTTTCAGGTTTTTCCTTCTTAACATTCTCCACCTTTTTACTTACGCTTGAAGATTTCTTATGCGTCACGATTTCATTTTTGACCTCGAGATCTTTTGTCGTGGAAATTATTTCAGCCTTCTCCTTTAGACTTAATTTTCCCGCCGTAGGAGTTTCAAGACCAAAAGTCATTTTCTGGTCAGAAGAAACTTCAGAAATTGTTTCGTTCGCAACAACTATATTGTCCAACGGTATATCTCCATCGTTCAAAGAGTAAATGAAGCATGACTGCATTTTTGAAAACTGCTTCTTAGCATCTTCAAGTTCCACCTTTCTGCAGAGCTTGATAAGTATTGATCCACTATCTTCCCCATAATCACCATTTTCTTCCTCATCTTGCACATGCCGATGCATTCCTATCAAGATATACGTAGGCTGTAACCCGTCTCGCTCGTCTTTGTACTTATCGTAATACTGTTCAAGCAGAGACTTTGATTCATGATTGGAAATCCCAAGTTTTCGTGAAAGAACTTTGTATGTGATCGGCTTCTTTTGCAAAAAAAGCTGATCTGAGATCGCATCAATACTTTTGTCTGTAAGAGACATATTGTTCAATAGTTCCTGGACCCCTTTTTGTAATGAAAACCTTCAAGAAGTTACTGTACTACAGGGAAGGAAACTAATGAATTGCAAGCGCGTCCTGGGTTTAGTCGCGTCGCATATATACACATTTATGTTTTCAAGGAGTGTTGACACACCCGTACACCTGAGTATAATTTGTCTGACGGCGGGCTAAGAAGATATCTTGCACATGTTTGAAGGCGGTATAGATCGGATGATAACTTAAATAAGTCAGCAGTTCAATTTACAAAGGACATATACTTAAATACAACTGAAAGGATATTGAAATAACTGCGTTTTTGTGCTTGTGGCGTTTTTGGGAGATTATAATCAGCATATAACAACTCGAAGGGAGAAAAATAGTAAGAGGAAAAATGGTGGATCTTGATTGGAATAATGTGCCCAAGGATATGTGCCCCGTGTGCAAGACGGACAAATATCTTTCTCCGGAAATACAATTTAAAATTAATCCAGAATGCTACCATAAGATATGTGATGCTTGTGTGGACCGAATATTTTCGTTAGGACCATCTGTTTGTCCGTATCCTAATTGCAACAAGATCTTACGAAAAAACAAGTTCAAAACCCAGATTTTTGATGATATCGAGGTAGAAAAGGAGTGCGATATTCGTCGGAGGGTGCTTAGTATATACAACAAGAAAGCAACTGATTTCAAGAATACGGAAGAGTACAACAAATACTTAGAAGAGATAGAGGACATTGTGTACAAACTTTTACACAAGATAGATGTTGAGAAAACAGAAGAGCGTTTGAAGGAATACTCGATTGAAAACAAGCAATCGATAACATTGAATAATGTGAGGAGGGACCAGGAATATGAGAAATTCATAAGACTTCAAAAACTAGAAAAGCAATACAAATCAAAACGGAACAAACTTAATAGACAGATATTATACGAAAAGAGCAATTTGAAAAATCTAGAAAAGATGACTGCAATTGATCAGCTTCAGGAATCGTCGGAGGAGAAGGATCCAGAGGCAGTGCTTCGGTCTGTTAAAGAGCAAATGAAGAAACGGTCCAATAAATATAGGGAACAATTGGATGAACTTGAAAAGAAGTATTTAAGACAAAAACAGGCAATATTAAGAAACGAAAAATCGCCATCAAAGAAGGCACGCGAAGCTTCGATGAAAACACCTTTCACTCCATTTAATGGTGACAGATTGAGTCCGCTACCATACAGGTTACATTATAGTAGGTACAAAGATCCATATGTTGAGAAGGTTGTGAAGAATGAACAGTTCAAGGCCGGTGGCTATAAGATAGAGCAATATTATAGGAGATCTTTAGATGAGGCGTTTACAGGATTGAATTGCTTTATTGAGGAAGAAAAGGCCGTGTGAATAAAATATTGAATATCTCGAAACATGGATTTATTGCATATCCGAAGGACTTGGGTTTTTACCTTTTTTATTTTAATCATCGTGCTTATAGCTGTATGCCTTTAGCATCTGTTTCTATTTTAATGATATTTTTTTCCTACGATAATACGTATGTAGTCTTTTAATATAACCTTTTCAGCTTCGTGCAGATTTCATGGGCAAGGGATATTGTACCTAATGAAAAACTATGGTATTGTGACTATTTAATGCACAAATATTCATAATGAAAGGAAAATCCATAATCACAAATACAAGGCAAGACATCAGAGAATTAAAGCGCATCCCTATCGGAGGAAATAGATCTAGATCTTGAAAAATTTCCGATAAAGAAAAAAAAAGTTGTGAGAATAAACAGATCTGCAGAACATTATTGTACAAGTAATAAAAGATTCAAAGACTTTTCTATAAACAACAATACGAACAAAACTATAGTTAAAACATGGGAAAGCAACTCAGAGTGGCATTTGTTTGCCTTGGAAATATGTATGTATCTAACATAGTCTGGCCGAGCTAAATTCTTACTAACACCCACAAAAGTTGCCGATCACCAATGGCAGAAGCCGTTTTTAAGAAAGTGGTGAGTGATCAGAAGCTGGATGGGAGATTTTCTGAAATCACATCTTTTGGCACAGCTGGATATCATATCGGAGAAAAACCCGACTCCAGAACAATTGCAGTTTGTGGTAAACACAACGTTCCAATAAATCACCGAGCACAACAAATTTCAGCATCGGACTTCAGGAAATACGATTATATTATTTGCATGGATAAATCAAACCTTGCAAATTTGAGGAGGATAAGACCAAGGGGTTCTGAAGCAGTTGTTGAGATGTTTGGAAATTGGAGAGAAGACCCATCATTTCCAACAATTGTTGAGGACCCATACTATGGGGGAGCAGACGGATTTGAAGATTGCTATAGGCAGTGCATTCATTTCAGTGAGGTGTTCCTTGAAAGAGAACTATAATGGAAAAACTTTAGAAGTTTCAGTAGTGCCAAAAAAATTATAATAGACAGCTCTAGATAGAGTAAAGACATCCGGAGGAAGAAAAGATGTTATATGTAAAGGTATAAAGACATCATTATAAATGGAAATATTACAGACAGAGACAAGTAGGACAACAAAAACAGAAACGCAGCAGAGTAATCTCAAAGTACAGATACAAAGTAGCTTGATGGGAAGACAGACCTAGAGGAAAGACCTCTCCTCATGATTCTCGTTAAACTTGAATCCAGGCTTGTTTTTGACCATCCAGGTGTCCTTAAAGTCAAAGAAGTTCCAGCTAGAGACAGCAACACCACCATTTGCAGAGTCTTTGGAAGCTTCTGGAGACAATTGATCATCGTGATACCAGATTTTGGACTGGCGGTCATACTGCCAGCTGCGATCATGTAATTCTCGAGCAGCTATATACTGGAGGTAGCGCAAATCGCGGCTTTCATGCGAGTTGTGGATGTCGGTGAAGCTGGATTTGTATTTGAGATTGTTGTAATAGAAACAGTAAGCAAGAGTGTCCAAATCGAGCTTCTTGAGCAGTTTCCGGGAGCCTGTAACTTCTACAGCAGGATCTCTGGGGAAAAACAGCTGTGTGACAAACTGATTGGTAGGAACATAGTCATTCGGCGTATCGGCATCGTAAGAGTCCGGGCAGTTGAGCAAAGATGACTCCAATTGGGGGTAGATTGTCTTGAATTCCGGCAGCTTCATCTCATAAATATGGTTTAGAGCGGGGGATCCCGACACTGTAGTTTGGGTCGGTGCATTGTTGCCAGAAAAGTCTTTGAACTCCACAAGCCGCTGCTTGGCAGTTTCCAAATCTTTCACGTACTTGTCGAAACCGTCTGGAAGGTTTGTATAATTCGAGAGGTCCAGAAACGAGACCGACTTCTTGATGGAGCTTGCCAAGTCTTTTACCACAGCATTATCCAAGGCTGCAGCCATTGAAACTGGGCTGGAGGACTTTTGCACGGGCTTCGTCGGGGTAAGAGACGACAATGAAGCTGAAACCGGTGCTGGGGATTGGGAATGCGGCTGTGCTTGGTGAGAAGACGAGATTCTCGTTGTTGACAAGTGTGCAGAGGCCGTGTGCAAAGGTGTGGAATGGCCAGAAGAGTGAACAGTTCCAGTAGGAGTCGAATTGGCGACTGCTGCTGCTGCCACCTCTGAATACTTGAGTTTTGGTGCTTTCACAGGTGCAGCTGGCTTCAATCCGCCCGAAAGAATTGCTGCCGACGCAACTGGAGACGAATGATGTGCGTGTGAAAGTTGCGATGCCAGATTATGCGTAGCAGCAACAGAATGCGGCTTTGAGGATGAAACGGACGTCAGCTTTATTCCAGATGGTATTCTCTGCTTCACTTTATGCTGCACCCTAGGAGTAGCAGCGGCACCAGCTGTAGCTGGCTGCGCCACAGGGACTGACTGGGTCGGTGGCTGTACTTGCGCTTGTGGCTGAGTCTGGTTCTGGGTCTGCGTTTGTGGCGGTGCCTGTGGCTGTGCATTTCCGGATGTGGACGAATTCGTAGTATGTGTCCGGGTAGCGGACAACAATGCAGGCTGTGGAGATGCAGAATGTGAGGAGGAGACGTGTGAAACGTCAGCCGTTGAAGAATCACCGTCCAAAACTTCAGTCATGTCTTCATCACCCAATTCTTCGTAGAAATCGTCATCTTCGACGAACTCTGGGTCATCATTCGACTCCACGTAGTACTCGATGTCATCTCTTATGGAATTTACCTGGGATACGTCCAATTTGTCGTTCATAAGCCTTCGCATCACACCTTCAAGCATCCGTATGTGATATCTGTGCTTTTCCAATCGCCCATCCTGCTCATCCAGTTCCTGCTGCTTTGTTGCACTAGGCCTGTGCTTCTTCATAGCTGCAGACAACCTATCGACCTCCGCTTCAATCACCTCGGCCTGCCTTTGCAATTCCTCAATGTTCTTTTGAAGAAACTCACAACATTTGGCTTTCTCTTTTCTCTTTGGATCAAGAACCGGTTTTCCGGAAAGAAGTGCCTCATTGCTAAAAGCTTTCGTCTTCATTGCCTTTTCCACCTCCTTAAATCGTTCCATCTCATGCTCGATCTTCTTTCTGTATTCTCCCAACGGCCGGCTGTCTTTCACTTCGTTTCCGCTCATCCAATTCTTAATTTGCTCTCTCTGCCTCTGAAGCTTCTTGATTTCTTTCTTTAGATCCCCCTCCAACTTTTCCTTCTGTGACTGGTTATCACTGTCCAGAAGTTTATCATAAATATAATCGAACTCATCTATTCCCTCGTTCACCTTCTTGAACGTTCGATCCACTTCTCTGGTTTATTAAATGCTTTGTTAGTAACGCTTCAATGAATTCGGTTTGCACAAAGAATGATGACTATCACGATACCTGTTTAAGGAACGAAAAAATTATGCAGAAAAGAGAAGTAAGGTAACAACCAAGAATCGTCAAAAGCCTGGATATGCACAACTGTTTCATCGTGCTTTTCCTATCGTTCTTATCATCGGTAGCAGCTCCAATTGATAAACAACCATTTCATTTCCAAATAACATTCTGAACTACTTACTGTAAAAGTCTTCGTTGTGACATCGTTGAGTTCTGTTGTGTAATATAAACAAAAAAAAGTGAACTCTGTAAATGCTTTACGTTTCTCGTAATTGGGTCTATAATGTTGGTCTGATGAAGTTATTATTTTTTTTTTTTTCACAGCTTTTTTTTGACAATTTCTGCTAGAATAAATGTGAGATTTATGCTCAATTCACACAAAACGTACATTAAACATGCGTAAAATTTGCCCCAAACCACACCCACCAAAAAAAAAAAAAAGGAAATTTAGTGCTGCCCAGAGTGAATTAAAATTGATCAGTCATTTATTTTGAACTCCTGCAATTTTATTTGGGACTCCTTTTCGGCGAACAAATCTATGCACAAAATTACAGATGTGCAGATTTATTAAGAGATTTAATAAAGGCAACATTCACGCTGGGAACGGTTTACGTGTGTAATATCCTACAGTGTAATATCCTACAGTGTAATATCCTACAGTGTAATATCCTACAGTGTAATATCCTGTAGCGTAATTTCCTGTAGTTTAATAGAAAGATATCCAGTGAAAAAAACTTAAAAGTAATTCAAGAAAAATATAAGGTAGGGCTGGCCATGAAAAAATTGGGCATTGTTTGGTGCGGTTTGTCCGTTTTCATGGAAATGAGTCTTTTGGCAAAAATTTCGATGCGTGCAATTTATAGGGCCGGTGGATCAAAAAACAAAATTCTCACCGTTTGGCATCACATTTCATTTTAGTTCAGGGGTAAATCAGGTGCTTCAGGTTCTATAGTTTGCACGGATATTTGTGGAATCGTTATCAGGCATTTAGTAGGAAATATGTCGGATCTTTTGCAATTCTGGGGCGACCGTTTAGAGTCACCAACTCTTAATGAGCTACCTGCAGATTTTAACAGACCAGCAAATGGTAAAAGTACCGAGGCTAGCACTAAGATCGGGCCTATTTCTGGCACAACAGCAAGCGAGGATGAGTTTATCACTGATTTGGCAGTGTTCGCACTTTTGGTTCGCCGTCTTTCCGGGGATGAATTAATCACTATTGCTACCAACAATGCAAAACAGCAACCATTTGTGTTGACACTCACGTTGGACGACCCAAAGATTACATTTTCAGGTTTGCGTGCGCAAGTTGCGAAGACCTACAAGGAGCTGAGCGAGAAAGTCGTGCCCTTGGATGAAATCGCAAAGTTTTTACAGGAGAAAAAGGGCCTAGAGAAGCCACCAGCATTGTTTACAGTGTCGTTTGAACATTCGTCATCAGATGGATTACACAGGGCATTGACAGAGTCAGTTGCCGCTGGATCGAGGCGGGACGTCGCCTTGTACTTCGACGTGAGGGACGGGTCGATCGACGTGCTATACAACTCGCTTCTCTACAAGAAGTCCCGGATGGAGATTTTCACGGAGCAGTTTGCGAAAGTCAGACAGAGTGTTGCCAAGAATGCGGACGAGGCTGTTTCGAGTATCTCGCTTGTGACGGAGACGCAGCAGAAGGTGCTTCCAGACCCAAAGCGGGATCTAGACTTCAGCAACTTCCGGGGAGCCATCCAGGATATCTTCAGTGATAATGCAGCGAAATTCCCGGAAAGGGAGTGTGTTGTGGAGACAGCATCGAAGCTGGATGCAGATTCGCACGGCAGAACATTCAACTACCGGCAGATTGACCAGACTTCGAACGTTGTGGCCCATTACTTGATTGCGAATGGTATCAAGAGGGGCGATATTGTGACGATATACGCATACAGAGGGGTGGACTTGGTTGTGGCAGTCATGGGAGTGTTGAAGGCGGGTGCAGCATTCTCAGTGATCGACCCGGCTTATCCACCAGCCCGGCAAAACATCTATCTTCGCGTGGCCGACCCAAGGGGTATCATAGTGATCCGCAAAGCCGGTGTGATCAACCGGTTGGTCGAGGACTACATTTCAAACGAGTTGCACGTTGTGGCACGCATTGACGGGCTCGATTTGCAGGATGATGGCACGATTGTGGGCAGCAGGGGCAGCAGCAAGGAGGAGGAGGGTGCAGAAAACGTCTTGGAGCCATTCTACGCAGAAAAATCCAGCAGACCAAACGTCTTGGTGGGCCCAGACTCGGCACCAACACTTTCCTTCACATCTGGCTCGGAAGGTGTGCCCAAAGGTGTGCTTGGCCGGCACTTCTCGCTCGCGTACTACTTCCCATGGATGGCCCGGCAGTTCGGGCTCTCGGAAAAAGACCGGTTCACGATGCTTTCCGGTATCGCACACGACCCGATTCAGCGAGACATGTTCACGCCGCTTTTCCTCGGTGCCAAGCTCTTGGTTCCGACGGCTGACGACATCGGAACGCCGGGCCAGCTTGCAGAGTGGATGTCCGAGCATGGGGCCACCGTTACGCACCTTACACCGGCGATGGGCCAGCTTTTGTCGGCAGATGCGACTGCGGAGATCCCATCCTTGCACCACGCATTCTTCGTCGGCGACATCCTCACCAAGCGGGATTGTCTCCGGTTGCAGACGTTGGCCGGCAACTGTGCAATCGTCAACATGTACGGCACGACGGAAACACAGCGTGCAGTTTCGTATTTCGAGATTCCAAGCCGCAGTGCAGATGGCATGTTTCTCGAGGCTCAGAAGGACGTGATTCCGGCGGGTTCCGGCATGCAGAACGTGCAGTTGGTGGTGGTGAACCGGGACGAGCCGTCGGAAACGTGCGGCGTGGGTGAAGTGGGCGAGATCTACGTGCGTGCGGGCGGTTTGGCCGAGGGCTACCGCGGGCTTCCGGAGATGAACAAGAAGAAGTTCTTGGGCAACTGGTTCACGGACGGTGGCGAGTTCGAGGCCAGGGACCGGCAGTTGGACCACGGCGAGCCCTGGAGAAAGTTCTGGAAGGGCCCCAGGGACAGAATGTACCGGACTGGGGACCTTGGCCGGTATCTTCCGGACGGAAATTGCGAGTGTTGCGGCCGGGCGGACGACCAGGTGAAGATCAGAGGCTTCCGTATCGAGTTGGGCGAAATTGACACGCACATCTCGCGTTTCCCGCTCGTCAGGCAGAACGTGACCTTGGTCCGGCTCGACAAGAACAAGGAGCGGACCTTGGTGTCGTTCGTGGTGCCTAAGCAGGTGCCCGAGCTTGCCCAGTACAGGGTGACGGACGACGAGCAGGTGAAGTCGATTGCCGACCCGATCGTCAAGGGACTCGTCGAGTACAGGCCCCTGATCGAGGCGTTGCGTGCACACTTGCAGAAGCGTTTGGCCAACTACGCGGTTCCAACGTTGATCATCCCGATGGCCCGGTTGCAGTTGAACCCGAACGGCAAGATCGACAAGCAGAAGCTTCCGTACCCTTCGCAGGAGCAGCTCGCACAGGTTGCCAAGCTTGTGGAGCAGGACCAGAAGGAGGCTGCGGAATTCACCGCGGACGAGGCCCAGATCAGGGACTTGTGGCTTGATGTTCTCCCTAACCGGCCCGCCGCAGTCTACCCGGACGACTCGTTCTTCGACCTAGGCGGGCACTCGATTCTCGCCACGCGGATGATCTTCGCGTTGAGGAAGAAGCTCGGCGTGCAGGTGCCGCTCGGGGCCATCTTCCACCACCCGACGATCAGCCGGTTTGCTGCCGAAGTGAGCCGACTTCGTGCCGAGCAGCAGCCGGGCACGGACCGACAAGGTGCCGACGAGCACCCGGCCGACTCCGCGGACTCAGGGGCCCCAGACTACTACGGGGATGCGGTCAACCTCGCCAAGACCATGTTGATGCCTGCCTACGCCACGCGGTACACGCTTGACAAGACGCAGCCCATCAACGTGTTCTTGACCGGATGCACGGGATTCCTCGGCCCGTTCATCATCAGGGAGCTCTTGAGCCGGGTTGGCAAGCTCGACATCCACATTTACGCCCACGTGAGGCATGCTGCGAACCCGGAGGAGGGCATGGAGAGGCTCGTGAGGAGTGCCACGGCCTACGGCATATGGCAGGAGGCCTGGAGGAGCCGGATCACAATCGTGTTGGCCGACTTCTCGAAGCCTCAGCTAGGTATGGCCTCCAAGGACTACAGAGAGCTCACGGAGACGATCGACACCATCATCCACAATGCGGCCCTCGTGCACTGGGTGTACCCATACTCGCAGCTCCGGGACTCGAATGTGATCTCTGCGATCAACGTGCTCAACCTCGCTGCACACGGCAAGCCCAAGACCTTTGCGTTTGTGTCAACGACCTCCACGCTTGATGTTCCGCACTACAACAAGCTCTCGGCCGAGCTCGTGGCCGCCGGGAAGGCCGGAATTCCCGAGGAAGACGATCTGCTTGGATCCTCGACCGGACTTTCCAACGGTTACGGCCAGTCCAAGTGGTCTGCCGAGTATGTGATTCGCCGGGCGGGCGAAAGGGGCCTCCGGGGCTCGATTATCCGCCCGGGATACATCCAGGGCTGCTCGTTCTCGGGTGCTGCAAATAGAGACGACTTCTTACTCCGGATGCTCAAGGGTTGCATGCAATTGGGCCGCTATCCGAAAATCGACAACCCTGTAAACACCGTCCCCGTCGACCACGTCGCTCGGGTCGTTGTTGCCTCTGCTCTCCACCCTCCAAAACCCCGGGGCGAGACCAGTTTGGCCGTTGTCCAGGTCACGGGACATCCCCGGATTCCATTCCAGCAGATGCTCTCATCTCCCGCCCAGTACGGCTACGATGTCTCGGGACTCGACTACCAGCAGTGGAAGGAGTGTCTTGAGAAATATGTCATCACGGACGGCCACTCTGACAGTGCACTCTTCCCTGTTCTCCACATCGTTTTGGGTGATCTTCCTGCCGACTCCATGGCTCCCCAGCTAGACGATTCGAATGCTGTTGCTGCCTTGAAGGAGGACCAGTTCTGGAACGCCGATTCCGCCGATTACTCTGCCGGTGCAGGCGTCAACTTGAAGATTATGGGTGTCTACATCAGCTACCTCGTCAAGATTGGCTTCCTCCCTCCACCTGCTTCCCACGGAAAGCTTGCTTTGCCTGATGTCGAAGTCTCTGCCGAGTCTTTGAAGTTGATCCACCAGGGTGTGGGCAAGAGAAGCAGTGCTGCCAAATAAGCACTACCAATTGGCTGCTGTTTGTCATAGATGAATACTTTAATGCAATGTATTGTTTGAGCTTTATTGTAGTTGAATTCGCTGAGGTATGCGATGCTCTCTGAGCCAATTGACACATGATGTGGTTCGATTCTTTGTCCGCAAGTACGGTACATTCTGTACAACTAAGCCCGTAATGGAACTACATACACCCCTTCTCTACTCCAAGTAACACGTTAGCTCAGAATAATTCATGCATCCCACGCTGATCCAACAACCTGCATAAACTCAACCAACACCCGAAAACCAATCACACGCACATGTATTCAGTACACTATTTCTGCAATAAAACATGACTTGTATTAAATACCTTAAATAAAACTCTCGCAAGCAATAAATACATTGAAGCAATAGTACTCTAAATGCTGCAAAACACATCAATGCCTACCCCCTATATAACTCCTCAATTATCTCACTCCCCAAAACAGTTTTCTCCACTATCCCCTGGACATGCTTCGGCTCAACTCTTCCGTACCATATTACATCACCATTCTTCTTAAACACCAAAACATTGCCCGCAAAAGCGTGGCCACCAACATGCGATATATAACCTAATGTCGCCCTTTCTTCAGGTATTCGATTCATCTCAAACGCCTTCTTGAACTCAGCCATGACTAACGGACCTATGGTTCCACATCTGATATCTCGCTTCGCGTGTCCACACACAAGAATGCAGTCTTTCTTCAACTCAAGACTCTGAAAACTGGACCTAAGTTCCTCCTGCCGCTCCTTTTCCGCCGGATCAACCGGCTCTCCGGCAAGATAAGCAATCACAAACTCTTGCAACCGACGGGTCGGAACCTCAACCGCCAAACCGTCGGGATATAAACCAAGCAATGCGGAATGAGCAAAATCAAACCCGGGAATCATGCTCTCCTCTTGGAGTGACGTCATACTCACTAGAGATGGGTGGTATCTGTCTGTGAACTTCCTTTTGAGAGTCGTTAAATCCGATATCACATGTCCGGGACTCAACTCAAACCTCCTCGGCCAACTTTGATGATCTGGAAATCCGCTTAGAAGCAATACATGTTTATAAAGGGCAACTGTGCTATTTCGCAGTTTCCTCTTATGATCGATCTGATGCGAAATTGGAAACTGCGGAATCTCACAGTACGTGCAACCGGTGTCTTTTACCGGTTTCGGACAATGCACAAACTTGTACTTTCCCGAAAGAGAAGTGCTATCTGCCTTGGTTGTACAAGAGAATAACCTGGAAAAAAGAGCGCCGAATGCCATGCTGCTGATTTCCAGTTATTTCACTCTTGATTCCTGGCAGAAGGTGTCAAAAAAGTTTCATTTTCTTAGGTGAAAAAGACACAAAGCCGGTGCAATTTATATCCGACGGACTTGGTCTAATAATACCAAGACGAACTCTGAAAAAAAAATGAAAAAAACAACGGAAACTGCTCCATCAGGCAAAAACCCCGAGGCGGATATAGGGGCGTTACGTAAGCTACAACACTTCTAAGTAAGTGTACTACTATATCTGCATTACCAGGGATGACTAGCATCCTATAAATATACAAAAAAAACTAGGCAGAAAGAAGAAAATCACAAAGCACCCTTCTTTGCATCCACGGAAACATCGTGGTATATATCGAATCTCCGCTGGGTTGATAGAGGAATGGCAGTTCTGGCATCTTTTTCAACTGAAGGATCAAGCTCAGCATAAACAATTTGCTCATCATGGCCGGCCTCAACAACAACATCGCCATTTGGATCAACCACCATGGAATGGCCATATGCCTGATAACCACCGTTAGGGTTTCTGGCAGGTGAGCAGAGGATGACGTAAGCCTGGTTATCGATGGCTCTTGCAACACCAAACTTAGTCCAAAAACGAGGACCGGTTACAGTATTAAATGCTCCTGGATAGCACATAATCCCTGCACCAGACCTCGATGCAATCATAGCTAGTTCTGGAAACCGGATATCGTAGCAAATAGCCAAGCCAAACCTGCCCAAACCAGGCAAATCGAAAACGGTGGCTTTATTTCCCGAATGGAGTGAGCTGGACTCCTTAAATGTCATCTTTCCCGGTATATCTATGTCAAAGAGATGCACCTTACGATGCTTGGCAACGATTTTGCCCGTTTTGTCGAATGAAAGCGACGTGTTGTACACATTTCCGTCATCTCCTAGCTCTGGAAATGAGCCTCCGATAACATTAACGCCATGTTCTTTGGCAAACTGCGACAATGCCTTAGTTGTCTCGCCGTCCGGAATCGACTCGGAGTACTTCCTGAACTGGTCGACGGCATATGGAGAGTTGAAGCACTCGGGAAGAACTAAAAGGTCCAAATCTGGATGTTGCTTTAGAGCTTTTGTGGCAAAGTCTGTGGCTTTCTTGATGTTTTCGGCCTTATTTGCACCGGCATAAAACTGGAGGAGGGCCACCTTGATATTCTTGGCAATTGCAGTCATGATGGGGGACATGAATTAGGGAGGGAAGGAAAAAATATGATAGTCGGGAAGCAATAAATGAAACGAAAAACAAGAAAAGGAAAATGAAGAACGATAAGATCTGGAAATTTCGTCCTCACTTTCTTTCCCGTACGCTTAAATTAAAAAACCTATTTTCGCTCCATAGAAGAAAAAAAAGCGCAATCAATTTACTACTTAGTCGAAGAGCATCCGTAAAAACTTATTCAATTTAAGTAAATAAAAGAAAACCGTACCATAATAAAAAAGCATGTAAATGCAGCCAGGAAAGACCTATATCATAGGAAAGTTGGAATTTTCTTCTTGATATCTCCCTGAACCCAATCCCAAGGATCGTTGAATCTCAAATTCTGGTCCAAATGGTCTATTTCCGCCAATTCCTCATCCGTCAAGTCAAAGGAGTCCGATTGCAGATTTTCCAGAAGCCGTTCCTTCTTGGAAGACTTTGGGATAATGCAAATGTCATTCTGCGTTGCCCATCTTAGAAGAATTTGTGCAGTCGAAGCACTATGTGCAGCAGCAATCTTTTTAATGGTTGGATGGGTGAAAAGAGGTGGAGTGTCCTGGGCTGTCTTACTGTTAAGCTCAATAAACGACTGCGGACCAAAAGATGAATAGGCAACCACAACTATTCCCTGTGCCTGGACCCACTTGATCAAATTCTTCTGAACGAGGTATGGATGGTGCTCAATTTGGAGTAATTGAGGCCTAATCCGGCAGCCCCTGAGAAGATCCTGGATCAATGCACCCGTGAAGTTCGAAATTCCAATCGATTTAACTAATCCAGCATGCACTAAATCCTCCATCGCACTCCATGTGACTGATATTGGAACGTCTTCAAAATCCCAGCCTTGTTCTCCACAATAAAAACCTGGTGGATACTTCTGGTCGATTTCAACGAATTTTTGAGCAATTGGGAAATGCATGTAGAGCACATCCAAATAGTCCAAGCCCAAATCACCAAGAATCTTCTTTACAACAAGTTTCACATTCTTTGGCGAATGATATGAGTTCCAAAGCTTCGACACAATAGTGAGATCCTCTCTTTTGACAATTCCATCTGTGATGGCCCTTTTGATCCCCTGACCAACCTCCTTCTCATTTCCGTAATCTGTAGCTCCATCAAAAAGCCTGTAACCAGATTTTATAGCCTGATAAATCTGATCGGCACAAATTTCGTTTGGCACTTTCCAGCATCCAAATCCAATCTGGGGGATTTTAATTCCGTTGTTAAGTGTAACAAGCTTTGTCATTTTTCTATAATTACCTGTAGATACAACACGCTCTTAATTGATCTATGCTTTAAATCAAAACAAACACTGGAAATAAAGAGTAATAAAAAAGTGGAAACTTCCCCGCTTAAATAATCAACGGACTCCCGAGGGCATGCACGCCGCATAATTATATCACACGAAAATTTCCACCAACTTCTATTCCTATTGTCCACGCCTATCTTTAGGCAACGTTTTCTACTCGTACGATATTTTTTTTAGTCGGAATTAGCAACTCCACTCAGCTTGTTTGGGGAAATAAGCCCGATTGATGCAATTGCAATTGTTACCGCATGAATTATTGTGGGGGCGTGTGTAGTACTGCTGTCGAATATATTAAAATTATTGCTTTTAATATCAGAGTTGACCTCACTACAGAGAAAACAGTACCATTGGGTCGTTGAAATATTGCCCAGATGGCTGATGACATGGAGTATAAGTCATCATTGCAATATTGGCCATCAACGGAATTTATAATCCATTTATCATTCTCAAATTACTCCATATTTGAAGCAGAAACTCCAAATACACAATATGGTGGCTTCGGTAACTTGTCCAATTTTTTGTAGCTTAGCAACCATGGCTGCGAAGCATAGGTAGTCAATTAATTGACATTTATTCGAGTAATTATGACAATGGACCCAGTACATCTCTTAAAAGCTCGTTACACATAATCACACGGTGTCTGATCAGCATCCTTACACCATACATTGAATGAGACCTTTTTTGTGAAAGCCTCGCTGGCCTCATAAAACGCATAGCCAGGAATTCGAATTTATTAGTTTGCCTTTTTTTTTTTTTTTTTGTTTTTGGGCCCTGCTTATCGCTAATAAGCTTATCTTGAATACATTACCGTAACAACAAC
>ERZ746981.316-NODE-316-length-23544-cov-24.292666_pt1 | contig 23544 bp, 22 predicted proteins | sample MGYA00374948_ERZ746981 | MGnify/ENA primary metagenome ERZ746981 (study PRJEB28757, sample SAMN06711160) | food metagenome | host: microorganism | place: China:Harbin | collected 2017-01-30 | study: EMG produced TPA metagenomics assembly of the Analysis of...
GCCGAGAAGTCGAAGGTGCTGCTCACCCTCGGCGCGCTCGAAGCCGTGCTGCGTCAGGAGGGCCATGCCTTTACCGCAGGCGCAGGCGTGGATGCGGCGCTTGCAGCTTACAACGCCATGACGGTTCCCGCCTGACCGATAACCTCATGTCAGGACGGGTTTCCGGCCATGCAGGCAGGATGACAGATGGCGGAAACCAGATTACATCCCGTTACCGGCAACAGGCGTGACTTCCGCTGCCTGCTTCCCTGCAAACCAGCGGATTTTCAGATATTTATTCCGCTTTGGGCGTCAAGACCTGAAAACCCATACATGATCAGGCTGTTTTTCTGGCCGCTGCCCGCGCGGCCTCCTTTTCTTCCTCGGTCCAGATCTTGCGCTCGCGCTTGACCTGCGGCTTGATTTTCTTGACCGGCCCGCCACCCAGAACCGGTGCCCGCATGGTCGAGTTCCGCGCCGCTTCCGAATGCCACGGATGATCGGTGTGGACCGTCAGGCTGCGTCCGATCTCGCGCTCCACATCATGCAGCCACGCACGCTGCTCGGCATCGCACAGGGTAATGGCGATGCCGCTGCGTCCTGCGCGGCCGGTGCGGCCTATGCGGTGGACATAGCTTTCGGGCAGGCTGGGCAGGTCATGGTTGAAAACATGCGTGACCGTATCGACATCGATGCCGCGCGCCGCAATATCCGTCGCCACCAGCACCTGCACGCTGCCATCGCGGAACGCATTCAGCGCCCGTTCCCGCTGTCCCTGCGACCTGTTGCCGTGCAGGGCCTCGGCCGTGATGCCTGCCCCGGTCAGAAAGGCGCAGACTTCGTTGGCGATGTTCTTCTGCAGGGTAAAGACGACTGCCTGACCGATCTCCGGCGCCTTCAGTTGCGCGAGGAGGGCTTCTTTCTTGTTGGCTGCATCAAGGAACATGACCGACTGTTCAATCCGGTCCACGGTGGTTGAAGGGGGCGCGATTTCCACCCTGGCCGGATCACGCAGAAGGCTTTCAACCAGGGCTGCGATGGACTTTGGCATCGTTGCGGAAAACAGCACTGTATGGCGATCCTTCGGCAGGGTCGCGACAATGCGCTCGATCGGCCTGGCGAAACCCATGTCGAGCATCTGGTCGGCCTCATCCAGCACCAGTGCCTCAAGCTGCGACAGGTCGCACAGCCCCTGCTCGATCAGGTCCAGCAGCCGCCCCGGCGCGGCCACGATGATATCCACGCCATCCCTGAGCGCATTGACCTGATGCAACTGGCTGACGCCGCCGAAGATCGTTGTCACGCTGAACGGCAGGTGACGGCCAAAGCTCTCGAACCCGTCCGCGATCTGCGAGACCAGTTCACGCGTCGGCGCAAGGACAAGGACGCGGGCACCGCCCCGGGGGGCCGGACGGGGGTCCGCGGCAAGGCGATGCAGCAGCGGTAGCGCGAAGGAAGCCGTCTTGCCCGTGCCTGTCTGGGCCATGCCCAGCAGGTCGCGGCCTTCCAGCAGCATCGGGATCGACCGGGCCTGAATGGGTGTCGGGTTCACGTACCCTTCCTCGGCCAGTGCAAGGAGCACGGGCTCCGCGAGGGAGAGGTCGGCGAAAGTCATGGACATGGTGAAGCGGCGCCTCCGGCGCTCGGTAAGGCTGCGCCTGGTCGGGCTTCGCTGGTTGAAAACGAGGGCTTTTTACGGAGGATGTTCAACTGCGTCAATATGACGCAACGGGACGGCGGCACGTCCTGCCCTGAAGCGGCCGTATTAAGGAACGGCCGCCCGTCCAGCCAGACCGGCCGCAGGCTTTCAGGGACTACCGCGCGGGCGGCCCTTCCGGTGGGGGCAGGGTTGCGCGGATTTCGTTGGAATAATCTGGATCGATTACGGCGCCGGGCGGGCGGATGATGCGGCTTGCGGCGTGCAGCGCGTTAAAATCGGGGTAGCGCGCCGGGTCGTAGGGACCAAGCAGGTCCATGTCATAGGCCATGGCCGCCGTATGCCCGCTGAGGATGACCCGCCAGTCCAGCCGGTAGCGCAGCCGTGCGCCCGCGCGGGCCAGTATGCCGGTGGTGCAGTTATCGGTCAGCGTGTTGTACCATACGGGATGGGCGATGATGTCATGTATCGCGCCGACATAGCTCAGGAACAGCCGCTCACGCACGGCGGGGGTTATGTTCAGGCGGTACAGATATACGCGCTCGCGCCGTGTGTCGGTGCGCACGCCAATCAGGTCACGTTCATCGGCGGTGACGAAAAACAGTTCGTAATGATGAAAGAACCCCGCAAGGGTGGAATAGGGAAAACGCGCCTGCCGCCGGGTCTCGATCGAGATGGCGAGGTGTTTCCCATCCGCGAAGCCGAAGCTGAGGAACACATGCGCAATCGCGTCGCCCGCCCAGTAGGAGGTGACAAGGTCCACGCGCTCAAGCTGCTTCAGGTCATAGGTGGCGTCATACCATGCGGGTATGTAATCGCTCTCGCTCCGGTAACGGAAGTTGCGGACATGGCGCACATGCACCACATCGCCGTCACGCCACGCATCGGCGGGAATGGCGTATTCCTCGGCCCAGTCACGGTCATTGCGCGGCGGATCGGTTACGTACCACGCCGCATACACGCCAAGCACCGCCACCCGCCCCGCGCGCGCCAGCCAGACCGGGCGCAGCCACCGCGCCCCCACCATCACCACCACGAACCCGCCGGTCAGCCCCAGCCGCAGCGCATCGGGCATGAGGGTGGAATAATACAGCCCCCCTGCCCCCAGCGCCACGCCGGCAAGGCCCGCCATGCGCATAATCCACCACCATGCCCGATGGCTGCGCGAGACCGTGGGGCGGCCCGCCGCATCCGGGTTGCGACGCATCCGTGCCCGCAGCCGCGCGGCCCATCCCGTCATGGCCGGGGCGCCTGCGGCGTGGCGATTGTGGGGGATGCCGGGGTCTGCACCTTACGCGGGGCAAGATCGGGATTGGCGGCGAGTTGCAGCAGCAGGATGCGCCGGACTTCCGCAATGGTGAAGGGGTTGGACTGCGTGGAATGTTCCGAATGGCGGACCACCAGTTCGGAATCCACATCCGGTATATGCGCGCTGGCATAGGCCACGACGCCATCATCCGCAGTCGCCAGCGGCTCCCCGTTACCACAGACGGGAATGATGGAATGGGCATGCACATCGGGCATGATGGGGATGGTGGGCAGCGTGCGCATGAACGCGCTGCGTGGCGACATGGCATAGACGCTGCCCAGACGGAACACGCGGCTGGCCAGATGGGTGCTGTCGCCTGATCCGGTCAGGATCTCGCGCGCGGTCTCGCTCACGCGCAGCGGCAGGCTGGCCATGCTGCCCACCCACTGCGCCAGCGACATGCCTGCAAGGTAGCTGCCATGCTGCGGCGTGGCGATGAACACCACGCGCTGGATTTCGGGCATGGGGGTCGGGAACATGGTTTCGCGCACCATCTGCCGGGTCCTGCGGTCCAGCCGGAAGGTGGAAAGCGGGCGGCCCGCCGTGCCATTCCACAGCCTGTCGCCGGGATTGATGACCAGCATGCGCGCCAGCAGCCCGCCCTGGCTGTGCCCCACCACGGTAATGTGCCCCAGCGCGGGATCGGCCTTCACACCGCCCAGGCTGTCCACCGCCTGCGTTATCGCGCGCCGCAGTTCCCATGCGGAATAGGGAATGGGGCTGGATGTGGCGTAGGAGTAGAACCAGAAATCGAAATGGTCGCGTATGCGCCGGTCCTCCAGCAGGTCATTGACCATGCTGGCCCAGCGGTACGGGCTGGACGCCGTGCCATGCACGAACACCACCGGCATGTTGCCCGGCCGGTGCGGCGTCATGGCCACCAGATGGGGGTGCGTGCCGTCGAAGGTCGTGCCCTGCAGGAAGCCGGTATATTCCTGCGCCCACAGCGCGGAATCCCGCAGGCTCAGCGCGCGGGCCGCCGTCTGGTCGTATTCGGCGGGGACGGTGGCCTGACCGATGCGGGTATCGGGGCTGTCATCCATCACCCGCAGCACCAGCCGCCCGTGCAGGTGATCCGTCAGCACCTGCGCGCGCGGATCGTCGATTTCCAGCAGCAGGCTGGCGGGCACGCGCAGCCGGTCCGATATGCTGAAGCGGTCCGTATCATCGCCATCTGGCGTGGCGGCGCGGGCCGTGGATGGGGGAACTGCCATGTTGGGGTAGGCCGAGTCCGGGCGGCCCAGCGCGGTCAGCGGTTCGCCAAGACCGGGGGTGCGGTAGACATTGCCGATACCGCCCACCGCCAGTGTTGCGGTCGGGCGCAGGTTTTCCAGTATCCGCCCCTGCCAGCGCAACTGCGCGGGATCGGCGGCAAGGTCGATGATACCAAAGGGCAGCGCGCGTTCCTGCGCCGCAAGGCTTACGGGTGCTGGAAACGCTGCCGTCAGGCCAAGGTTGTACAGGTCGCATGCCTGCCGGAAACGTTCGTCATACGGGCTGGGGCCACCCGCGCGCCCCGGTTGCAGGAAGGCGTAGGCATAAACGGCGGCGGCAAGGAAATCCTGCGCATGGTGATGGCGTAGCCCCTGCCGGTAGCTCAGTTCCGCCAGCGCGAACAGCATGTCGGCACTGTCATCCGCCATGGCCGCCGCCGCCTGCGTGCGCAACGCGGCTATGGCCCGGTCGGGGTGATTGCGCCACAGCGCCAGCAGCCCGCGGCGGCGCAGCACGATCATGGTGTCATTACCCGGCGCGTTGCCCTGTAGCGCGCTGCGGCTGGTGGCGCGGTAGCTCTGCACCAGCGAAACCTGACGCACCGTAACCGGCCCCGCGCATCCCGCCAGCATCACCAGCGCCATAAACCCGCCCATACGGCGCATGGCCATGCCCGCACGGGGTTGAACAGCGCGGCGCGCGCGCATGGAAATCCGTCTCATTACGCCAGATTAGGCATCTGGCGCATAACAGGAAACAGGCAATCGACATGAACCTGCGCCCACGTGGTCTGGAACCCGCCGGACTTTGCTGATAGCAGGTCGATATGACATGCCCTGAACCGAAAGTGGCCTGACCTGACATGAACCCGTTTGCCCGCCTGTCCCGCCCCGCCATCCGCGCCCTGCGCGCCACGGCCCTTGCCGCATGCGTGCTGTCCATCGCGCCGTGCGCCAGCGCGCTGGCCGTCACCCCCATCGGCATGGCCAACCCGGCATCGAAATACTGCGAAAATCGCGGCGGCCGGGTGGAAATGCGCCGGACATCAACCGGGGTCGCCGGGTGGTGCCACCTGCCCAACGGGACGGTGGTGGATGAATGGAAACTGTTCCGCGCGGGCCATCCCGCCATGCACCGCCGCTGATGCCCCTGCCGCTGGCGCACGCGGCGTATCGGGGGGTGATGATGGCGGCCCTGCTGGCGCTTGCGGGGTGTGACGATGCGCTCATGCACCATCACCTGCCCCCGGCGCAGGACTGCGCGCAGCGGGGCGGATCATGGCGCGTCCTGCGCGGTGGCCATGTGGGGGTATGCACCCTGCCACCGGGCGGCAGGGTAGCGGGCTGGACCATTGCGCCCCATCCCCGCGCAAGACCGCCACGGGGCTGATGCAACCGGCAATCCTTCCGCCCGTTTTTCGCGGTATATGGAGGAGGAAGCCGTGCCGACCGCATATGCAAACCATCCGCGCCGGTCCATCCGGCTGGGCGTTGTGTGCCGTCTTTCCGCATCGCTGCTTGCGATCCTGCTGCTGGCCCTGCAACTGGCGCTGTCGGGGTGCAGTCGCGCGGTGGGCCGCGATGCGTGCATCACCTGCGCCGGTGAGGTGCTTCCGGGTGGAAAGCCCGTCACGCGCAAGGCGGGGGAAGAACGGGTGATCGTGCCACCCCCGCCCGGCACGCAACCGGCCAGCCGCGGCATGAGCGACACACCCGAACGCGACCTGGCCTGATCCGTCACACCTCACACAAACGTGCGCGCAGGCCACCCTAATGACGGCAAACCCGCGCCCCCTTTCCCACGTTTCTTCCCCGTAACCCCAACAGGATAAAGGGAGGACAGACGATGCAACATTCGCTTATCCACCACCTGCCCATTACGATGGGAATGGGGACCGGGCGCACCGTTCACGCGCATGGCGCACCCGTTGCGCCGTTGCAGCAGGCGCTGGGCCGCCGGACCACCCTGCCGTGGTCCCGCATGCCAGCCCGTACGCATACGGCCATGTCCGCACCGCGCCTGCGGCGCTGAACCGCCGCCCGCGCCCCTGCATGCCGGGACACCGTGCAGGAACCACAAGGCAGAGTCCCGCTAGCAAGGGGATGCCGCAGGCCCAGTGCCCCGGCGTTTCCCCCTGATGTGTTAACGGAGCCTAACATGACGATTTCCCGTAATGTATCCGACATCACCACCCGTATCGGCGATTTCCTGACCGGGGCGCTGGGCGACCGTTCCGGCGCGGTCTCGGTGCTGAACGATATCCTTGGCCCGCTGCCTGCCCCCGATCACCCCAGCATGCTGGAAAACCGTGCCGAGGCGCAGGGCATGCTGCCCCTGATCCGCACATGGCAGGCGCAGGACAACCCGGAACCGGCGGACGAAAGCACGATCCACGCGCTGTTCAAACCCGTGGAAATCGAACGCTTTTCCACCCAGACCGGGCTGTCGGGCATTGCCGCGATGCAGATCCTGCGCGAGGTGCTGCCGATTGCGGTACGCCACCGCGCCCTGAGCGCCCGCGCAGGCTGGCAGCAGCCCAACATGCATTAACGCCTGTCCGGCCCCGGCCGGCACGGCATGGGCGGGATGCACGCAGCACCCGCCCCACCTGACCCGCCCGCTGGCGTGACACCCGGCGCGGCGGGTTTCTGTTATCCGGCGCGTGGTGACGCGGGCTTTGTCGTCCCGTCACATGCAGCGTAGCGAAAACAGGCCGGATCGTGATCGTTGACCATGCCCGCCGCCTGCATCCACGCATAGGCGATGACGGGACCGACAAAACGGAACCCCCGCGCCCGCAATGCAGCCGACATGGCATGCGACAGCGGGGATGACGCCAGCACCTGCCCGCTGTGGTTATGTACCGGGGCATCAGGCACCATCGACCATGCGAAGGTTGCAAAATCCTCCCCCTTTTCCCGCATGGCGATATAGGCGCGTGCATTGCCGATGGTCGCCACGATCTTGGCGCGCGCGCGGATGATGCCGGGATCGGCCATCAGGCGTTCCACATCCGTATCATTAAAAGCCGCCACGCGGTCGGGATCAAAACCGGCGAAGGCGCGGCGGAAACCCGCGCGCCGCTTCAGCACCGTGCGCCATGACAGACCGGCCTGAAAACTTTCCAGCGCCAGCATTTCCCACAGCATCCGGCTGTCACGTACCGGCTGGCCCCATTCGTCATCATGATAGGCCATCATCATCGCATCCGCCTGCGCCCAGCCACAGCGCGGGCGGGCGGGATCGGGGACCAAAGGGGAATCCGTCAATCTTCGCCCTGCTCCATTTCCTCACGCAGTTCGACCAGCGTTCTGCCCTGATATTTCCAGTAGCGTGGTCCCTGATACGCGACGTTATCAATCCCGGTCCGGCTCCCGATTTCGCAGGCGGTAGCACTCAGGCTGGTAATTTTATTTTCGAATTCGATCTTTCGGTCATCAACGACACGACAGGTAATATCGGGATCATAAATCCATTCCAGTATCGTGCCCGGCTTGATATCCACCATTTTAAAATTGAAAACGGATGCCCGCCTGTTCGCCGATTTCAGGGCTGCGATATCACTGCTTTCTTCCGCCCCTGCATCTTCGCCTATGGCGATTTCCTCGCCCGGCAGCAGATTGAAAATGACCCTGACACGTTCGGGATCAATGCGGAAGAATTCGCGGTTTTCATTAATCCGGTGATCGCCAAAGGCCGTATGCAGCGTGGCTTCGACCCTTGCATAATCCTGAACGCGCTTGGCATACGCACATTCAAATGGAACCGGCACGCCGCAGGTATACAACTGCTTCATTCTGGCCGGTAAATCCCCGGCGGTAATCCCTATCTTGATCAGTCCGGGCATGACCGGATTGGTCAGGATATAGACGATCCCGACCCTGGAACCGGTATCAGATGAATATGTCAGTGCGGTTGACTGCTGCGCGTCCATGTTCAATCCCTAATGGAATCCGCTCAGGGCTGGCAATGTTTCAGTTGGTTATGACAGGGATACCGCAGCATTGCCATCAGACAGACAGCGGCACCATCACCACGTTTTCACGCACCGGGGCCAGCAGGGTCAGGCCGGACCGGGCCGCGACGCGGATGGCGCGTGCGGTGGGTGCGGATATGGCGGCCAGCGCGGGCATGCCCGCCATGATGGCCTTATGCGCCATTTCGTAGGAACAGCGGCTGGTAATCAGGCAGAACCCATAGCCGAAATCCGTGCCCGCGCGCACCCCCGCCCCGATCAGCTTGTCCAGCGCGTTATGGCGGCCCACGTCCTCGCGCACATGCACGATTTCACCATCGGGCGCGCACCATGCGGCGGCATGCAGCATATGGGCGCGCGCGTTAAGCACCTGCCGCCCGCGCAACCGGCCCAGCGCGGCATGGACGGCGGCCAGTTCCGGCGGGGCCCAGGGCACGCGCGGGGTGGGCCGTTGCAGCACGTCGCTGGCATCGGTGCCGCATACGCCGCAACTGGTGCGCCCGGCAATCGCGCGCCGCCCGCGCTGGAGCAGGCGCTGGAACGACGGGCCATCAATCCGTGCGTCAACCTGTATATGTTCTGCTTCCACCCGCACCGTCATGCCTTTCAGCGCGCTTGCGTCGGGCACGATCCCTTCGGTCAGGGCGAAGCCGGTCACGAAATCCTCCAGATCCAGCGGGGTCGCCATCATCACCCCATGGGGCATGGTGTTGAAGGTCAGGCTGACGGGGGTTTCTTCTGCAATATCCAGCGTTTCAATGGCCGGGGGTATGGCGTTGCGGTGGGACTGCATGCGGCAGGCGACGATGGCGGGGGGCAGCGGGCGCGTCATGCGGGTGGTCCATGCGGATGAAGGGGCCGGGGCATCGCGCCCGTGCGGGAGCAGGCCAGCATACGGCCCGCGCATACCTGCGCGCAACCATCCGCCCATCCGGCCGCGCGGGCTGCGACAGGTGGCATGTCCCGTAGAGTCTTGAGTTTACGGGCGAATGATGTAGTGCTGTCGGCGCGGATGCGGTGGCCATGCCCCGCCGCCGCACGGTCCGATCGTTAAGGAATTCCGGCTTGTTTCCAGCTAAACCCCAACCCGTTGACACCGCGCTGACACGATCGGCGATGTTTCTTGTCCTGACCCTTGACCATGGCGCGCAGGCCGCGGCCACGGTGCGCGACCTGTGCGGGGATCTGGCGGCGTTGCGCCGTGGCGTGGGGTTTCGCGTGCCCGATGGCGACCTGTCCTGCATCATGGGGATCGGGTCCGATGCGTGGGACCGGGTCTTTGGCGCGCCCCGCCCGGCGGAACTGCACCCGTTTCGGGAAATAGACGGCGTTCACCACGCCCCCGCCACGGCGGGCGACCTGCTGTTCCACATCCGCGCGGAACGCATGGACCTGTGTTTTGAACTGGCGCGGCACATCGTCTCCCGCCTTGAAGGCGTGGCGCAGGTTGTTGATGAGGTGCATGGCTTCAAGTATTTCGACGCGCGCGACCTGCTGGGTTTTGTCGATGGCACGGAAAACCCGGTCAGCGATGAGGCGACGGACGCAACCATCATCGGGGCGGAGGACGCGCCCTTCGCCGGGGGCAGCTACGTGATCGTGCAGAAATACCTGCATGACCTGAAGAAATGGGACATGATCCCCGTCGCGGCGCAGGAAAAGATCATCGGGCGCAGAAAGCTGTCCGATATCGAACTGGCGGATGAAGCCAAACCCAGCTACGCCCATAACGTGCTGACCAATATTGAAGAAAACGGGCAGCAGCTTCAGATCCTGCGCGACAACATGCCCTTTGGCGATGTGGGCAGGGGCGAATTCGGGACCTATTTCATCGGCTACGCGCGTTCGCCTGCCCGGGTTGAACGGATGCTGGAAAACATGTTCATCGGCAGCCCGCCGGGCAATTACGACCGGCTGCTGGATGTCAGCCGCGCGGTTACGGGCACGCTGTTCTTCATTCCCACCGCCACATTCCTTGAAAACGCGCCACAGGCCACGCCGGGCGGGGCGGATGAAAACCCCGCCCCCGCGCAGCCGGTCATGGCGGAGGGTTCTCTGGGTATCGGTTCGCTGAAGCAGGCGGACTGACGCGACCGCTCCCGCCCTGACCGCCAGCGTCGCGCCGGTTATCCGGCATCGGGTGGCATCACTCCCCCTGCCCCGCCATGATCGCGGCGCCGGAACGCATGGCAGCACCCTGAATCCGCAAGGGAACCATCGCCGGGTGGATGCGTGTGTTCAGGATACGCCATTGCGCTTCCGCAGGGGCATCCGTCACATAAGGGCACCAGATCATTCATAAGATCGGCATACTCTCCCGCTGGGCATTTGCCGGGGCAAGCAGCCTTCTCATCCTTCTTGCGGTCCTGCTGCTCATCTCTGGCATGGTGGGCCTTGTTTCGGCCTTTAATGTCTCGCTGAACCACGGGCGCGAGGAAATCCTCCAGACCATCAGCTACGTCGTCATCGCCATAGCCGTGTTCGACGTGGCCAAGTATTTTATCGAGGAGGAGGTCCTGCGCCCCAAGGGCAAGCAGTCACTGGCCGAAGCCCGCATCAGCCTGACCAAGTTCATGACCACCATCATCATCGCCGTCTTTATCGAAGGGCTGGTGGGCGTGTTCGAGCGCAGCAGCAAGGCCCCGCAGGACATCCTTTACCCCGCCGTGCTGCTGGTGGTCGCAACCGCCATGGTCGTGGCGCTGGGCATTTACCAGAAACACAGCGTCGGGGCCGAACGCGAAAAGAAGGAACGCGACCTGATCGGCTAGGGCATGCCGCCGGGCCGGGGATCATCGCACAGCAGCGCCCAGCGTTCATGATCGCGCCATTGCCCGCCAATACGCAGGTAGCGCGGGGAAAACCCTTCCAGCCGGAAGCCAAGGCGGCGGACCAGCGCGATGGAGCGCAGGTTTTCGGGCTGGATGTTGGCTTCGACCCGGTGCAGCCCGATTTCGGTAAAGGCATGGGCCAGCGTCTGGCGCACGGCCTCGGTCATCAGGCCACGCCCGGCGGTAGCCACCATGCCGTAATAGCCCAGATAGGCGCTCTGGAATCCCTTAAGGAAAATCTGGCTCAGGCTGGTGACACCCACAATCCGGCCTGACCCGGCCTCCCGCGCGACAAAAGCGGCCTGCGCGCCGGTACACAGGGTGGCGAACCATTCGCTGAACCCTTCCATCGTGATGAAGGGATGGGCGAAGGGGGCGTGGTAATCGCGGCTGTCCCGATTGGCCTGCACCAGTTCGGCCCCGTCGGCACGCCGGACGGGGGCCAGCGACAGGCGGGGCGGCTGTGTTTCCACCATGGCCGCTCAGACCGTGGCGGGCCTGGCGCCGTTTTCGCGTTCGTCAATTTCCAGCGCCAGACGCGCCATTTTCAGCGCCCCTTCCCGGCTGCCCGCGCCGCAGATGAAACGTGCGGGATGGGCGAAAACCGCATCCGGCACGCCACATACCGCAGCCAGCGCGCTGCCATCCAGCCCGCGCCATGCTTCAGGCAGGGAGACACGCTGCCCGAAATCACCACGCACCGGCGGCACCGCCTTCACGTTCCAGCGGTCGGCCCCCACGGGGGAGACGACATAGACGACCGGCAGGTCATGTTCAAAAATCACCTTTTCGGTCGGCATGCCGGTTTCCATCAGCAGGATGCGCTTGTCCTGCGCATTGGCATAGGCTTCCAGCACGCGGCCGGTGGCCTTCAGGCTGGCGCGCACGCGATCGACCATGTTGACCAGATGCGCCGCGACCGCCGTTGCGGCATTGGCGAAGCCAAGGGATTCACGCGCCCTGGCTTCATCCGCGCCATACAGTTCCGCCGTGTCCCACGGCGCGCTGCATGCCGATACGATATCGGCCAGCGACAGCTTGCCCATCTTCACCACGCCGTTGTCATCCTGATCGATGGGCAGGACCAGCGAACGGTCCAGCGCCTTCCAGATCGCGGCAAGGGTGGCGTCGTCCTGCGGCACTTTCAGCAGGTTGCGGATCGCGGCCATGCCGTAATCCTTCCACAGCAGGCCCGCGGCGCTGTACGGCGTGCCGTCGTCGCGCAGCGGCTTGTCCTTCATGTGGTGGTCGTAGCGCCCGTGGGCGGGGTCATAGACGCCGCCCACGTCAAATACGATGTCCGCTTCACGGATGCGTTCGGGCGAACGGGTGCGGGTGAAAGTCAGCCGGTCGGCGGGCGCATCCCCCAGCACACGGCCGCGCAGGTCGCCCTGCGGGGCCAGCGCGTAATGCAGGATGACGTAGCCCAGCGTCTCGTCCACATGGAAATTGCCCGAATGGGTCAGCGCCCGGATGGGGGTGGTCCCATTATCAAGACCAATGGGGGTGTATTCGGACATATGCGGACCTGCTGACTGAAATGAATGAAATCTGTTGGCCCCTCATGCCGCAAAGGCCGCCATCATACAATAAACTTCCGTGTCGATGCCCCCGCCCTGCCCCGCCGTGGCGGCGGCGACATAAAAAAACCGGGGCCGACGGTGCGGCCCCGGTTCAGGGTGCTGGCTATGGCCAGTGTTGCGTCAGTTCACGTTGTCCAGCGCATAGACCACAAGGTCGTCCGTAACCGGCGTCATCATGAAGTGATGGCCACCGGCCATGATGGCGACGTACTGCTTGCCCTTGTATTCATACGTCATGGGCGTGGCCTGTCCGCCACCGGGCAGGACATCGTTCCACACTTCCTTGCCGGTATGGATGTCGAAGGCATGGATCATGTTATCCGTCGTCGCGGCAACAAAGATCAGGCCACCTGCGGTAATGACCGGCCCGCCATTGTTGGGCGTGCCGATGTTAAGCGGCAGATGGGTGGGCAGGCCGAACGGACCGTTGGCGCGCGCGCTGCCCAGCGGGTGCTGCCACAGCACCTTCTGCGTGTGCATGTCGATGGCGGTAATCATGCCATAGGGCGGACGGTTGCACATCATGCCCGTATATTCATCCCAGAAGGGCGAAACCACGATACCATAGGGCGTTTCCGCCATCGCACCCGCACCTTCGGCTCCGCCGCCGCCGGGCTTGTAGTTGGGATCGTCCACCGGCATCAGGCCAAGCTGGTCCGCCTTCTTGCGGTTGACCAGCTGGTCATACATCGGCGTGTTGTTCCAGTTGGCGATCAGGATGCCGGTCTTTTCGTCATAGGCGACGCTGCCCCAGTCGGACCCGCCGTTATAGCCGGGATATTCCAGCCAGGGCTTGTCAATGCTGGGGGGCGTGAACTCGCCCACGTAATGCGCGCGACGATATTTCAGGCGGCAGTAAAGCTGGTCGATGGGGGACATGCCCCACATGTCCGCTTCCTTCAGCGGGGCGAAGCCAAGGCGCGGCATGCCAACCGACCAGGGCTGCGTGGGCGCGCGCGTATCGCCCGGCACCATGCCCGGCGAAGGCGCGGGCCGTTCTTCCACCGGCAGCACCGGGTCGCCCGTGCGGCGGTCCAGCACGAAGGTCTGGCCACGCTTGGTCGGCATGATCAGGGCCGGAACCGTCGTGCCATCAGGTTTGGTGAAGTCCATGAGCGTGGGCTGGGAACCGATGTCGTAATCCCACACGTCCTTATGCACGGTCTGGAACACCCAGCGCGGCTCGCCCGTTTTCACGTCGATCGCCACCACGGCGGAGGACACCTTGTTTTCCTCCGGCGAACGCATGGCGCTGTAGTAATCGGCGGCCGAGTTGCCCGTGGGCACGTAAACCAGCCCCAGCGCGTTGTCGCCAATCATCGCCGCCCACGAATTGGGGGTGCCACGGCTGTAATGCTCGCCTTCCTTCGGCTCGCCATGTTCATGGGGACGGTTGACATCCCATGCCCACAGGAAGCGCCCGGTTTCGGCGTCATAGCCACGGATCACGCCAGAGGGCGCCCAGCGGCGCTGGCCATCAAGGATTTCCTGATTGGTGATGATCGCGCCATTGACGATCGGCGGCGGCGCGGTTTCGGCCACGAAGCCGGGCACGGACTCACCCATCCCCTTCATCAGGTTGACCATGCCGTGCCAGCCGAAGCCTTCGCACACCTTGCCGTCCTCGCTGTCCACCTCGATCAGGCGTTCGTCCAGCGTGGCTTCAAGGATGCGGTGGTGGCAGTGCTCGCCTTCCGGCACGGTGGAGGAGGTGTAATAGACCACCGCCTTGCACGCCGCCGTATAGGGGATGCTGTCGTATTTTTCATTGGCATGGAAGTGCCAGACTTCCTTGCCCGTGGCCGGGTCGATCCGCATCATGTCGTTCATGGCCGAACACATGTACAGCCCGTCACCCACCTTGATGGGCGTGGTTTCGGCGGCCCATTTGTTGGTCTGTCCCGGCGCGGGCTTGCTGCCGGTGTGGTAGATGAAGGCGCGCTTCAGGTGGCCGACATTGGATGGCGTGATCTGGTCCAGCGGTGAAAAGCGGGTCGCCCTGTCATCGCGGCCATAGCCGGGCCAGTCATCATGCGCGGGATTGGCCGTGACCTGCTCGACCATCGGCGTGGCCGCGCTGGGTTCGGCGGGCGGGCCGTCGGGAATATTGGCGGCGTTCACGCCCGGCGACTGCGGTGCGTTGGGCGACGGGGGGGCAAAACTGTCCGCCGGCGGCGCGGGCTGTTCCGCGGGCGGCGTGGCGTTGCCCGTGCCGGGAGGCTGGTCGGCGGGGGGCACCTGCGCGATGGCGGCGGCCGTCATGCCCGCGATGATGGTGGCGCCCAGCAGGACGTTACGCAGCATTGGTTTGGGAGACATTACGCAACCTTCCGCGCTGAGGGTGAATGCGCGGCTTCGGCGCGTTTAAGCACGGGCATACACAGCAGCACGGCAATGGCGATCAGGCTCGGCCCGAACACGCGCGGCAGCAGGCCCCAGCCATCCAGCCCCACTTCCCACAGCGCCCACAGCCATGTGAAGGCACAGGCCGCAAGGTAAAGCAGCGCCCCGGCCACGCGGCCAAGCGCCATGAGCACGCCCGAAAGGGTGACGGCAAGACCGCAGATCACGTAGTACCATGACCCGCCAAGGGCAGCGAGTTCCGCACCCATGTAAACAAGCGGCAGACCCAGCAGGATAATGATGACCGCCAGTACAAGCGTCGCCCACCCGGCGGCGTCCTGTGGTCTCATGAAAGAAGACATGATGGATGTTCCTTCTGTATCGTTGGGTGGAAGCTAGTCCCGGCTTTTACAAATACGAAAAAACGAAACCGCGATCTTGGTAACAAGTTTATTACGAGTGTATTGATAAAGTTAGCATTTCGTAAAAATCGGGTAAGGTCATGTGCGGCATAATCGCCAGACATGCAATAAACGGGTAAAGAAAATATTTTTTTACTTGGACCCGTCCCGGCGGGAACCATTACGATGCGGTCATGATTCCGGGCAGATCGGGGCATGCAGGCCACCCTGTCGCCTCGCCCGGCAGCAGCAGGCGGGGAACCCGTTTTCACGCATTCTCATGACGATCCGCCCATCCATCCACGCGGCGCATGAACGCGGCATTTCCTTCCGTATGGGGTGCCTGCCACGGTGGTCACGGCTGCGTCGTTACGGGGTGACGGGTCCGGCCTGATCCATGCGGGCGGCATGCTGGCAGGCGGCCTGATGGTCATCAGGCGTATTGATGTTGAAGAACGGGTCCACCCCACCGGCCAGCGGCGCGAAAGCGACCGGGCGCGCATCCAGCCGGTCGGCCAGCGTGCGGACACGCGTGGCGCTGCGCCGGTTTTCGGGCGTGATGGCCGCAAGCTGCGCCGCCAGCATGTCGCGGCATGCAACCGGCCACGCGGCCACGAGGCTGTGCCGCTGGCCAAGACTGGTGGCGAAGGATGGCGCGGGCAGCAGCCGGGGCACGAGATCCGCCGGGATGAAGGGCGTATCCCCCGGCACCGTCACCAGTACGTCCAGCCCCGCGTCATGCGCCCATTCCAGCCCACGCAGCACGCCCGCCAGCGGCCCCGCCCCGGCAACCCGGTCGGCCAGTACCGGCAGGTTCCACCGTGCATAACGTGCGGCATCACCATTGGCGCTGATGGCCAGCCGCGCGCAGTCGCGCCGCAGGGTTGCGATCACCCGTTCAATGCAGTTCAGCGCGCCCAGCGGCAGGAGCGGCTTGTCCACGCCCCCCATGCGCCGGGCTTCCCCGCCCGCCATGACCAGCCCGCCAGCCTTCATGGCCGCGTGGTCCCCGCCATGTCGTGGCATTGCGTCATGGCCTGCCGCGCCATACGCTGCGACAGCCAGCCCACAGGATTACAAGGTTTCGCGCGCATGTCCCATCCAGCACTTCAGGCCCTGATCGGTATTACGGGGCGCAGCGGGTCGGGCAAGACGCACCTGCTGGCCCGGCTGCTGCCGGTGCTGCGCGCAGGCGGGCTGGCCGTATCCACCATCAAGCATACCCACCATGATATCGACATTGACCGTCCCGGCAAGGATTCATGGCTGCACCGCAATGCGGGCGCGGGCGAGGTCATGCTGGCCACGCCGGGGCGCTGGGTCCTGCAACATGAATGTCCCGATGCGCCCCCCACCCTTGCGGAACTGCTGGGGCGCATGCAGCGCACCGATCTGGTGGTGGTGGAAGGTTTCCATGCCAGCGTTCCCGCCTGTATCGAGGTCTATCGCCCCGCATTGGGCAAGGAACCGCTGTTCATGCGGCAGGACAACATCATCGCCATCGCCACCGATACGCCCGGTGCCCCCGGCCTGCCCGCGCACCTGCCGGTTCTGGACGTGAACGACACGGCGGCGGTGGCGCGGTTCGCGCTGGAGCATGCCTGTTCCGTGCAACTGGACTGACCCGGCATGCCGCGCCGTCAGGCCAGCGCGGATGGCGCGTGAAGCGGGATGGCCCACGCCACCTGTCCCGCCCGCACCGGGTTTTCGGCACTGGCGGCCAGCAGGGCATCGGCGCGGGAAAACGCGATGATGTCCGATGCGCCAGCCGTTGGCACCCGCACGAAGTGCCAGCCCTGCGGCCCGCGCCGCATGGATACGGGTATGAACCCGGTGGTATCGGGCGGGGCGTCGGCTGAAAAATCCGCTGTGGCGCTGACCTGCGCCATGTCCGCTGGCGCCCCGGTCAGCACGCGCAGGTAAGGCTGCACGAAGGCCAGCGCACAGATGGCCGCAGCCCCCGGATTGCCGGGCAGGCAGAACACCGCCCGCCCATCATGTTCCAGCATGGTGAAGGGCTTGCCGGGGCGGATGGAAACCCCACGGAAAACGATCCGCGCGCCCATTGCCAGCAGGATATCCAGCATATGATCGGTGCCGCCAACCGATATGCCTCCCGTGGTCACCACCACATCCGTCCCGGTGCAGGCCGCGCGCAGGTGGGCGGCCTGCATCGCAACATCATCGGACGCGACACTGCACGTCCGCACCCGCGCACCCGCACTGCCCAGCATTGCGGCCAGCATGGGCGTGTTTGAATCCGCGCACGCTCCCGGCGCATCGGCGGCCAGTTCGGCCCCGTTGGACAGCACGCATACGCGCGGCCTGCGGGCCACCGCCACGTCCCGCATGCCCTGCGACGCCAGCAGTGCGACATGCCGCCAGTCCAGCACCTGTCCCGCGCGTACCAGCACATCGCCCGCGCCGAATTCCTCGCCCCGGTAGCGGATATTGGCTCCCGCATGCGCAAGGGCCGTGGCCGGGGCCACCCTGTCGCCCGCACCCTGCGTCATCCGTTCGACCGCCATAACGCAGTCCGCGCCCGCCGGTATGCGCGCACCGGTCAGGATGGCGCGCGCATGGCCCGCTGCAAGGGCTACGGGCCTGTCCCCCGCCACCGTGCGCCCGTCCACCGGCAGGCCGCCCTGTGCCACCATATCGGCATGGGCGAAGGCATAGCCATCCAGCGCGGAAATATCGGCGGGCGGTCGGGCGGAAGTGGCCTGCACCGCATGGGCGGCCACCCTTCCCGTGGCTTGGGTAAGGGGCACCCGCGCCACGGGCTGTGGCGTCTGGCGGGCATGGGCCAGCACCAGTCCCAGCGCGGTGGCGTAATCCACCCGGCGGGCGAAGTCATGCACGCTCATCTGTATCTGGCCCTGATGCATCTGGCTGCTTCGTTCAGGCGGGTTGCAGTGCTTCGGCCTGCGGGGCGGTCGCTGCGGCATGGACGCGCACGGGAATGGACTTGGCCGCGGGCGTGCCGCTGATCTGGTCAAAATGCGATAGCGGCAGAAGCGGGTTGAGTTCGGGATAGTACCCCGCGATCGAACCGCGCGGCATGGGATAGGGCAGCACCATGAAGCCGCTTAACCGGCGTTCGACCCCGTCATCGCTGATGGTTTCAAGATCCGCCAGCATGCCTTCGCTCAGGTTGCGTTCGCGCATGTCCTCCTCGTTCATGAAGATGACGGTGCGGGTGTTGTACACGCCCCGGTAGCGGTCATTATTGGTGTAGATGGTGGTATTGTACTGATCGTGCGAGCGGATGGTGGACAGACGCAGCATGTCGGGGCCGCCAATGGGTGTGTCCTCGTCCAGTCCGTCGATCAGCAGGAAATTGGCCCGCCCGGTCAGGGTATTCCACCGGCGCTCACGCGGGGGGACCGGCAGGGCAAAGCCTTTGGTGGCGCGGATGCGGGTGTTGAAACCGGCGTACAGGTCCGGATAGACCTGCGCGATCCGGTCGCGGATCAGGTCATAGTCATCAATGAATGATTCCCACGCGATGCTACTGTCCGGCAGGGTCGCGCGCGCCATGCGGCACACGATCTCGATTTCCGATCGCAGGTCGGGACTGGCGGGATGCAGCACCCCGCGCGATGCGGTGACGTTGGACATCGCGTCCTCGATCGTGACGAATTGCGGCCCGGTTTTCTGGTGGTCGATTTCGGAACGCGCGATGACCGGCAGGATCAGCGCATCACGCCCATGCACCAGATGCCCGCGATTGAGCTTGGTTGCGATCCCCACCGTCAGGTTCAGCCGCGACATGGCCGCATACGCAACGGGGGTGTCGGGAATGGCATGGATGAAATTGCCCCCCATGCCGATGAACACCTTCGCCGTGCCGTCAATCATCGCCTGCACGGATTCAACCACATGGTGGCCATGTTCGCGCGGCGGGTTGAAGCCGAATACTTCCTGAAGCCGGTCGAGATAGACGGGGCTGGGCTTTTCATCAATGCCGACCGTACGGTCACCCTGCACGTTGGAATGGCCGCGCACGGGGCATATCCCTGCCCCCGGCTTGCCAAAATTGCCACGTAGCATGAGCAGGTTGGCAATCTGGTGGATCACGCGCGATCCCTGCTGGTGCTGCGTCACCCCCATGCCGAAGCAGATGATGGTGGCGCTGGATGCGGCATAGATCGCGCCCACGCGGCGGATCTGTTCTTCCGTCAGCCCCGACACCGCCACGATGTCGGCCCATTGCGTGGCTTCGATATCGGCTTTCAGCGCCTCGAAACCGAATGTATGTTCGGCAATGAACGCATGGTCCAGAACAGCAGGTTCGCCCCTGGCCGCAGCTTCGGCATCCAGTTCGAACAGGGTTTTCATCACCCCCTTGAGGAACGCCGCGTCCCCGCCGATGCGCACATGGCAGAACTCACTGGCGATGGGGGTGGAGCCGAACGTCGCCATCTTGATCGGGTCCTGTGGCTCGGTAAAGCGGATCAGGGCGCGTTCGGGCATGGGGTTGACGGCCACGATGGGCGTGCCGCGTTTGCGGGCATGGACCAGTTCGGTCATCATGCGCGGGCTGTTGGTGCCGGTGTTCTGGCCGATGATGAAAATGGCTTCGGTTTTGCCGAAATCCTCCATCCGCACCGTGCCCTTGCCAATGCCGATGGACAGCGGCAGGCCACGGCTGGTCGGCTCGTGGCACATGTTGGAACAGTCGGGGAAGTTGTTGGTGCCGTAGGCGCGCACGAATACGGAATACAGGAACGCGGCCTCGTTCGACGTGCGGCCGGAGGTATAGAATTCGGCCTGATCGGGACTGTCCAGCGCCTGCAGGTGCTGGCCGATCAGGGCATATGCCTCATCCCATGTGCATGGCACGTAATGGTCGGTCGCGGCGTCATAGCGCATGGGGTGGGTCAGGCGGCCCTGTTCTTCCAGCCAGTGATCGCTGCGCGCCATGAGTTCGGTAACGGTATGGGCGGCGAAGAATTCGGCCCCGATGTGGCGCTTCGTTGCCTCGAACGCCAGCGCCTTGGCCCCGTTTTCGCAGAATTCAAGGGTTTTTTCCCGGTCCGGGTCCGGCCATGCACAGCTTGGGCATTTGAAGCCATCGGGGTGGTTCATCGCCAGCAGCGCGCGCGATCCCTTGGCCAGCACGCTCTGTTCCATCAGCACGCGGGCTGTGGCGTTCGCCGCCCCCCAGCCACCGGCGGGATGGGTATAGGGCTTGTATTGCGGCTTGTCGGACATGGCTTTCCCGTATCGTTCTGCGTTGGCAGCATGTGGCCTTTGCCCGAAGGAAAGACCCCCTGACTGCGCCATTGCAACAGGAAAAACCCATATCACATTGTAGATAAATGAGTTTTATCTTTTCATAATTGAAATCTATCAAAAACCCGCGAATTATCTGTCCTGTTTATATATAGACATATACAGACATATAAAGCCATCCCCTTGAACCCGCCTGTGGTTACGGCATGCCATCGGGCAGATCCGCCTGCCCGGCGGGCGGCGGGCGACCCGGCGGGGGCAGGATATCGCGCAGCGTAACGGTATCCAGTTCCGCAAGAAATGCGTCCAGCGCGCGCGACAGGATGGGGCGCAGGGTGCATATATCCGCCAGCAGGCAGTCCTGTTGTCCATTGGCGGGCGTGCAGGCCGCAACCGGTTGCAGGCTGGCTTCCATCCGCCGCACGACGGTCCCGATCACGACATCTTCCGGCGGGCATGCCAGTTCCACCCCGCCACTGCGCCCCCGATGCGCAAGGACGACCCCGTCATGGGCCAGATGGCTGACCACCTTCACCAGATGGTTGTGGGAAATGCCGTGCAGGCCGGCGATATACTGGATCGGGATGCGCCTGCCGGGGTTCTGGCCCAGATGGAGCAGAACGCGCAGGGCGTAATCCGTGTGTAACGTCAGCCGCATGGTGCGGGCGAGACCGACCGGGACACCTGCCCGTCAGCAGCGCCGGTCATGCGCGGCATCCGTGGCTGGAACTGTATGGCCATGACATGGCGGGCATGATGCTCCTGTCATTTGCGTATAGGCCCCGATAAATCGTGAACAATCGGTGTTGCGCAACACTGTGCATTCCCACCGGAAAACAGTGCAATACAATTGATATTTATAATTTTTTAATTTTCTGTATACGACACATATATACCATATTCCGACCGCCGCGCCGCTTTCGCGGCACCTGCCTGTCCGGTGCGGTGATGGGTGATTTCATGAAATGATGGCGTCAGCCGTCCCGGCAGGCATGATCCGCCCGGCGGTCAGCCGCGCAGGATGCCCAATGGGTCAGGCATCCTGCGGGATTTCGCCCTGCCCCGTGTCGGGAATATGCTTTTCCAGCACGACCAGCAGGTTCCCCGCCGAAATGGGGGCGGAGATATAGAAACCCTGAATCCGGTCCACCCCGATTTCGCGCAGGATGGCCATCTGTTCCTCCCTCTCGACCCCGCCAACCGTCACATCCAGCCCATAGGCATGGGCAAGGCCGCACAGATGCGCGATCACCGCGCGGGCCTGCTGGCTGTGTTCGATACCGGCCACAAGGGTACGGGAAATCTTGACCATCGAGAACGGAATGCTGCGCAGGATCTCAAGCGGCAGCATGGCCTGCCCGAAATCATCCAGCGCAAGCTGGAACCCCTGCGCCGCCAGTTCGTGCAGCCGTTCCAGCATCCGGTCCGAACGCCCGGCGGACAGAACGGATTCCGATATTTCCAGCACATAATTCGCGGCCTTGCCGCCCTGCCGCCTGATCTCGATTTCCAGTTCATTCTGGAAACTGACATTCAGCAGGTCCAGCCGGGACAGGTTAATGGCAAGGCTCGGGCAGGCATCAAGGTTGCTGGCCCACAGCCGCATGTCATCACGAAAGACACGGACAAGCTGCGGGCTCATCATCCGTGCCAGCGCGGCGTCCAGAAACACATCGCGGAAGCTGTCCGCCGCCAGCAGCCCGCGCTGCGGGTGATGCCAGCGCAGCAGGGCTTCCATCTGGTCGCACTGTCCCGTGCGCAGGTTCAGGATGGGCTGGTAATACAGTTCGAACTGGTCTTCTTCCACCCCACGGCGGGCATCGGCCAGGATCTGCGCGCGTTCGATGCTCTGCTGGTGCAGGGCGATATCGAACATCCGCGCCTGATTGCCGCCCGCGCGCTTGGCGGCGTATAGCGCGACATCCGCGCTTTTCTGCAATGTCTCGGCGCATTCCAGCGCCGCGATGGGGGTAACGCCCACGCTGCCCGATACGCTGACCATGGTGCCGCCGACCTCGACGGGGGTTTCCAGCACCGACAGCAGCCGCTCCAGCAGGGCGGGCAGCGGCATGCGGTCAAGCGTGTGGCTTATGATAAGCGCGAATTCGTCGCCACCCAGACGGCATGCCGCATCTTCGGGGTGGATCAGGTCCAGAAGGCGACGCGCCATGACCTTGAGCACCACGTCACCCGCATGGTGGCCGTGGATGTCATTGATCTGCTTGAAGCCGTCAAGGTCGAACATCATCAGGAACGCATCGCGCGCGATGTCCTGCGCCTTGCGCTCCACTGCGGCCTGAAGCACGGAATTGAAACCGCCACGGTTGAACAGGCCGGTCAGCGGATCGGTCGCGGCCAGCGATTTCAGCCGGTCGCGCACGTTCATCAGTTCCGTTATCTCGAACCGCGTGGCCACGTAGCCTTCGATCGCGCCCAGCGCGTTATGCTTGGGCATGATGGTGGTGCCGACCCAGTACAGCGTGCCATCCTTCGCCCGGTTGCAGATATTGCCGCGCCAGATGCCGCCTGCGCGGATGGTGCGGTACATCTGCCGGAAGAACGCCGCGTCGTGATAGCCGGAATTGACGATGCGGTGCGTCGCTCCCAGCAGTTCCTCACGCGAGTAGCGGCTGATCTCGCAGAACCGGTCGTTGACATAGGTGATGATGCCCCGCACGTCGGTAATGGCGACGATCAGCACGTTGTCCACCACATCGGCCCAGAAATCGGAATCCTTGTGGGTCAGCGCGCGCAGGCGGTCATCATGTTTGAATGGCATTATGTGGAAATCCCCCTCGGTCCCGCTTGGTCCTGTCAGGACGTGGCCGATGTGTGCGGGCCTGAGGCGGCACCAGTCGCGCGTATGGCAGCCGGACCACCCCCATCGCGCACCCACTGTTCCATCTTGCGTGGGGTCAGGGGACGGGCGAACAGATAACCCTGCATCACGTCACAGTCCAGTTCTTCCAGCAGCGCACGCTGTTCCGCCGTCTCGACCCCTTCGCCAACCAC
>ERZ746981.317-NODE-317-length-23432-cov-22.740270_pt1 | contig 23432 bp, 10 predicted proteins | sample MGYA00374948_ERZ746981 | MGnify/ENA primary metagenome ERZ746981 (study PRJEB28757, sample SAMN06711160) | food metagenome | host: microorganism | place: China:Harbin | collected 2017-01-30 | study: EMG produced TPA metagenomics assembly of the Analysis of...
TATCAAACCATATTTCATCGCATACGGACCAATGACATCTGCACATAGGATTTCACCTGGTTTGCTAACAATTTCAATACTTTGCTTTCCATGAGTCAACATAACTTGGCTTTTGCAAACTTCACATTGATTAATTATCTTACTAATTTCTTTTTCCTTAAATTTATTCTCTGCAATTTGATTTAAAATCTTCACTAACTTATTTGTTGACGCATGTCCATATTCAATATGACATTTCTCAATAAATTCCTTATCCTTCTCATCAATCGTACTTTGGCATATAATTTCCCGTTCTGGATTAGTTAAAATATAAACATTATTGATTCGATGTGCTTCCGCCACAACATCTCCTTCAGCTGCCCTGATATATGCCTTTTCTGGATTGAATTCAGCTGTATAACCATTGTCTAATAATTTCGATAGTGATACTAAATTATGAGTACCTTGCCTTAAGTACATTGCATCTTTCAAGATCAAATTTCCACATTTAGCGGTACCAATTACTGTAGAGTTTAATCCCCCATTTGCTGTATTAATCCTTTTGTTAGCAGGTCTAGACTCAACTAATAAGTTAAGGTTAATGACTGAGTGACAGGATGCTCCTGAGTCTAGAATAAAGGCTCCATCTGGAATTTTTGAATTTGATTCATCAATTTCAGCATTATGTGTTTCTTCAACCGAACTTGACTGTGCCCACTTATTGTTTTCTTGCATATGTTGCATTGCTTTCCATTTTTGGTATAACTTGCATTCATACTTTTTGTGTCCTGGTTTATGACAGAAATAGCATTTAAATCTCTTTAATTCAGTATTAGTCTCTTCCATATCACTTAAATTCCTTTTATGATTGTTTTTGTCTTGATGAACAGAATTAAAGATCGTTTCGGTTGATTCCGTATTTGGTTCTTCAGTACATTTTAATTCCGCAAAGTCATATGCAACCCTAATGCTTTCAATATCTTCAAACCATTTTCCTGCTTTGTTTCCGTGCATTCTTTCAAACTTATCAACAAAAACAGCTTTAAATTTTGAACCCATTTTTCTAGCGGTACTAACCAATAATCCTGCTTCACTATAGGGGTGAGGAAAATATTCCATCATTGTTTCAGCAATTGATGCAATCGATGTTCTCATAACTTTAGTGCATTCCTGTTTTGCTTCATCTTCATAGGTAAGGTAGTCAATGCTTGTCACTTGATTCATCCACTGATTCATTCCTTGAATAACCATCCAACCTTTGGCTTTCTTGAGTTTTAGCATAATTTTCTCATCAAAAAATATAGTTGCAGCTTTTTCTAATGAACTTGATATTGGACAGCTTGGAACATGAGCCATATTTCTCATTTCTAATAATTCCTTAACAGCATCAACTTGCTTCGTAGTACAACCTTTATGACTTCTAATCATATCACAAAACCATATTTTAAATTCTGGAATAAAGAATAATGAATTCTTTTTGTTCTCACCAACTCTATCTTTTGAAAATATTTTGTTTAGATTATCATCTTCAAATTCAAGCATCCTGATTAGTTCTTCGCATCTTTCAGCGGTAGGTATAGTTTTGATTTGAGTAGTCATCATTAAACTTCGTTCTGTTGGATAAAGACTTGAAATCTGTTGTTCCGAGAAACTCAAATCTGGTTGATTACGTAAGCAATTAAGAACAAAAAAATATAAAGTTTCTGTACCGTTAGTCTTCTTTCTAAGACCTCTTGTTTCTTCATCATATATATTAATAAACATAAATTAGAGAGCTAAACCCTCACTTTATAACCACATCAGATTATATTCTAATAAAACTTTTTCTTCCTTTCTTTCTCACAATACAATAAATACTATTGGGCATAACCATACTTCTAATATTAGATTCCACGTGTTCTGAATTAGTTTAGTAGTAACAACAAATAAGGCTTGAAATAGACGCCGAGGTGAGAAACGTCAGGAGAGATAGAAGATACAGTGTGAAATGGATATCACACTTTAAACGATAAAAATGAAGTTTGAGTAAATGAACAGGCATATTTTTGGATCACATCTGTAACAAGAATTACAAAAAATGGAAATAAGGTGTGGCAAAACCTCAGATGAAAAGCAAGTTGTATTAGATGCATCCATTGATGAAATAGCAGGTGGAACAAATAAAATGCATGAGGATTTGAAATTGTAGATTAAATAAAGATGGAATAGTTAAAGTAAGTACACACATATTGTAAGAGAGTAAAGAAATTTGGTGAATATGGCAATATATAAGAAAGTAGGTTAAGTGATGATACCATCATAATTTATACGAAGGCTTGGATTTAATTAATGTCAATAAGGTGAGGTGAATAATAATATTGAAAAGAACAAAAAATTAGAATCCGAAGTATATAAAAAACAAGTAATTAATGCCAAAGCCCATACATAAGAGGGTGACGGCATTCAGCAAGAAACTAACGCAAATGATGAGAATGCGACAGCATTAAGTAAAGCAAATAATAAAATATAACGTAAGGTAATGCCAACAATAAAAGCTGATGACAGTCAAAAATAAAGAAGGTATACAAATTAGAGTAAGTATACAAATTACAGAGAAAGCAGTCACAAAGAGCACTATAGCAACAAACAATCCCAATGCAGATAACAACTACCAAAGCGCTACACACAAAATATAACCATGTCATATGCCAATCATTGAAATTATAGTAAGTATTCGATAATAAAATAAAAAACGGAATTTAGTGTGATGGAAAGCCAAAAGCAGAAGAACTTGCTCACTGCTGCTTAGCCTTGGCCTCAACCAACTCCCGGTATTTCTGAGTGGAGAAGGACTTCGGCCTTTCAATAGGCATTCCTAGACCACGATCGATGATCAAGGCAGGAAGAACACCAAATGCCCTGGCCACACCGAAAAGAACGGTGTAGAAAGACTCCTGAGTCAAACCATAGTACTCCAAAAGAATACCGGAGTGGGAATCGACGTTAGGCCAAGGATTCTTGGTCTTGCCCTGCTCCTTGAGCACTTTTGGAGCAACCTTGTACACAGCAGACACCAACTTGAACATGTCATAATCCTTCATGTGCTGCAAGGCAAACTCCCTTTGGGCCATGTACCGTGGATCGGTCTTCCTCAAAACGGCATGTCCATATCCAGGAATCACTCTTCCCGAGTTGAGCGTCTTCCAGAGATACTTCTCGATCTTCTCCTCGGAGAAATCGTCGCCAACCTCCTTCTTCATCTCCTTGAGCCACTTCAACACCTCTTGGTTAGCTCTGCCATGCAATGGACCAGCCAAACCGTTCATACCTGCTGCGAATGCGAGGTATGGGGAGGACAAAGCCGAGCCAACCAAGTGTGTAGTGTGTGCGGAGACGTTTCCACCCTCGTGGTCCGAGTGGATGCACAAGTAAAGTCTCATCAACTCGATGAACTCCTTGTTGTCACCGAAGCCAAGCTCGGCGGCGAAGTTGCGGCCAAAATCGAGACCTGGATCTGCGTCGATCGTCTTACCGTCCTTGAAGATGTTTCTGTAGATCCTCGAGGCAAGAGTTGGCAACTTCGCAAGCAAGTTGATGCAATCCTCGAATGTGTACTTCCAGTACTCCTTCTTACCCACGCCGTTATCGTAGGCCTTGGCGAACTCGGACTCTGTCTCCAAAGCATTTATTCCAATCGAGAACTGTGCCATTGGATGCAAAGTGGCCGGACACCTGTCGATCAACTCCTCCACATGCTTTGGCAACTTTGCCCTTGCGGCCAAGTCCTCCGAGAAAGCCTTTGTCTGTGCTGCACTAGGCACCTCACCCGTCAAAAGAAGCCAGAATAGTGCCTCTGGCAAAGGTTCATCGCCCCCTTCTGCATGCGGAAGCTCCTTCTCGATCTGTGGAATCGTTCTTCCCCTGAACCGGATGCCCTCATATGGATCTAGCACCGATCCCTCGTACACCAAGCCCTTGATACCCCTCATGCCTCCATATGCCTGCTTAAGTGTCACATTTCCAATCACCGTGTCTCCATACTTGGTCTTCAAGTCCTTCACATCGGCTTGCCATGCTGGCAGAAGCTCTGAAAACCGCTGCTTCAATGCGGCAGCACCATTCTTAGTTGAGTATGAGCGTGTTGCACTCTTGATTGTCTTCTTAGCTGCGACTTTAAACATCGTGGCAACAAATTGACTATTTGAAACTGGAATATGCTTGATAACCGGTATAGTATATGTTAATGCAGCCCTTGGGATGAATATAAGCCGAAATTGTAATGTGCGTGTGTGTGTAGGAAGAAAATCAACATTCAATAACCAACCACAACAATTTCGAGAGATAATTTTGGGGGAGGGATCACCTTTTATACCTGGAACGCAGAAGATGCTCAATTAATTAAGCCTTGATCCTGCCGCTGTTGTCAAGTGCCCAGCAAAGCCTAAATCAGCAAGAAGGGGAAAAAGGAAATTAAAAAAAAAAGATAAAAATAATGACCATTGAAAACTGATTAAGTACTAAGCAATGGCGAATAATTGCCTAATTTGCCTGACCGTAGGTCACGCATTCTGCTAACTCGCACCCGAGAATGGACTCCGTGCTCTTTGGCATCTAGCGTTAAACCGAGACCTGGTGAGATTTTATTATGCTGATGAAAAAAAAAGGGGAAAAAAAGTTGGCACCCTCCGCATGCATTGTCTCGCACAATGCTGTGGCTAATTCCCATTCTTCCCACCGAGGTCATGGATCCAGCTATCGGGACACAAATTGTGGTTGCGAGCGGAGACACCAGCATTGTTGGGCAAGATGGGCCGGCCGCGCGTGCTGTGAGGCTAGCGGGTGGGCTACTGAGATTTGGCGGCTGACATGTTTTTTCAGTCCCGTGGGAGGCACTCGGGATGCCTGATAGTGCGGCGTACTTTTGTGGTTTCAAACTGAAATAATTACCTTCCATACAAAGATTGGGCAGCAAAAGTATTGTTGGTGTGAGGAGATGTAACTAGTGAATTGGATAAATCACTGGGGTGGAATTTTTCAGGATTTACGAGTTTGTGCATGTCATGAATAAATGGATGTTTGTTTATATGCAAATACATGAAGAGAGTCAACATTCATACAAGTATAGATCAATGATTGTAGGCAGGTGAAAATAATCGAAATTAATGAGCACAAATGCATTGCAATGCTGACTGCATCAACCATTAATTTAAACAACTTAGTGAGCTACTCAGTTATTAAGTGCCCATGCAAGGGAAAACCAAATCTACTTGATTCTTGATATCATCTCATTTCTTTATCCACTCCTTAGCTAATTCACGGCCAAAAGGTGGTATACTCTGAAATGTGTATTTAAGTGAAAGTAATAATGTGAAGATCATGCTAATATTTCGAGTATGCAAACATCCAGATGATGCTAATATCCAGATGATGCTGATACCAAGATTATACTGTATTATTGAATTGACTGTGTTCAATGCTTTGTTGTTTGACGGGACCTTTTTTCAGTTTTCGGAGTTGAGGACGGTGAAAAGATTCGAGAAAGTGAAAAATTATTCTCCTCCACGCGTATTTTTCCGGTTTTCCCCGGCAGGAAGGAAAACGCGGACATAAGCTAAAATTGACAGCAAACCGTAAGGGTTCGGGACAAGTGTAGGATTAAAGTCTGGATTAAAGTCTGGATTAAACATAATCTTCAAGAGAATCTCAACGAGTCCGTTGGTAGTGGTTTGTGCTATAAAAGCAGGCAAAAGCCTTTTTTGTCTCCAAAAATGGGAAACCGTAAATACATAGTAATGAAATCTTCCCTATGGCTTCATTTGCTAATGCAGTTCAAAATCACGGCAGCACTATCGCTCTATCTTTGTGGCTAGATGATTTCCAAACTATCGGCCAATCATATCTCACCTTTATTTAACACTACTACAAGCGTCCTTCCAGCATTAATGCTAAAGTCACTCCCTTACCCCGTTGAAAAAAAAACTGGAAAAAGGATAAAAAAAATACCGGCCGATATTTCTAACGTATTCTTCCCTTTATTGTTAAGTGATGTTCGCGGGGTTTTCAAGGATTGGATTTCGGCCTGATGGATATCTCCAGCAACCACTTTAATGCAGAAAAACCGCCCTCGAACGAAATGTTGAACCGTTACCGGATCAAGTATACTTTTGCAAATAATTTGTGGGGAAGAGTAAATAAATAAAATCTGTGTTCATCTGACATATGCAGTACGAATTCGTCATAATCATATTGCTGATCTTGCATGCTCAAATAGGAGGCGTATTATCATTAAAGGTCAATTTCTAAAAACTAATCACTGGTATCATTAACAAATCACCATTAAAATCATCATTAAAAACTTATTATTCAAGGCTTAGTATTAGAAGCTTCTCATTAGAAGCGTTTTATAAGAGATTATCGATTCTTGATCTTCATCACTGCAGAATCAACACTCTAACATCAGCAGATTATTGCGTCAAGACTTGAATACCCTAATCAACATTATTCTCCCTTTTTCTCTCATACAGCTCCAAGTTCAAAGAGCTAAAAAAGCACGATAATTCTCGTTTATCAATAATCCAGAACTTCATGAGATTCTCAACGATTTTCCCACCTTGCCCATCATCCAGCCTTTGGATATTTCGTCTGTTCATCCTTACATCATTGATATCAGACATATCTAAGCAAACACTGCATTCTTTAGCTAATCTTGGTACTATCCGTATTCGCCACTCGGTAACAAACTCTATCTTGTATCCAAGCACTTTATAAACAATCTCCACAAACCGTTTGATTCCCTGATTATACTTATCTTTCAGTCGTTGCATCATCTTTGCAGTCTTTGCAACCTTCCTTTTTTCAATTTCGATATCGCTCTTTAGTCGCTCATAGCTGCTTAAAGGAACCTTTTTATACTCAGCTAATACTCCATTAAGCAAGTCATCGTTTTCTGATCTGAGTAATTCCACCATCTTTTCGTTCGTCCACCTGTATCGACTAACCGGGTTGTCTTTCAACTCTAGGATGCGGGCTTTTTTTCCATTTGCTGATTCATCATCATCTTTTGATCGTGCACGTTTGTGATCTGTACCATTCAATGCAGTATTTTCATCTTGATTTCCTTCTGTAACCGCCATTTCGCCCTCTTTCTTCCCAATTTGGGTTCTTATTTCCTCCATTAACATCTCATTCTCTTCTTTAAGCGACATATTCTCCTCTTTGAGTGACGCATTCTCCTTTTTATACTCAGAAAGCTCATTCGTCAATGTAATAACCTTCTTATCCAACAACCCAGCCCTACTTTCAGTGCCATTTATAGTGCCTCCCTTATTCCTTATCTCTTCTTCTTTTACACTCTCATGTAGATTCGTCCTTTCTGAATTTCCCCTTGCAGATATTCTAAGCTGCTCGTTTTCTTTCTTCAATCTTTCCACTTCAACTAAAAGCGCATTATATTCATCCCCACTACCATTTGTGGCATTTTGCATATTCCCAAACACTATTTGTCCTATATTCAACAGCACAATTTTGTGACTTTTGATTGAACCTTCCTTCTCCATGGATATAGTCGCGTCTAAAATATTGGACGTTAGCTTGTCACCCTAATGCAGGCGAAAAGAGAATAGGGGAAAAAATAAAACTGCATAAAAAGCAAATAATTAAGAAAGACGGGGGAATCAAAATAATCGCAGTCGAAAATGATCTCATCTTTTACCTGCCCTTCTTATTTTTGGATTATCTTCTCCAAATCAGCTTTCTTAATAGTTGTGACAAGTTTCAGTAAACAATACAATTTTTAATAACTACCGCAGCCAATTGAGGCTCATCACTACATATTATACACTGATACACAGCAACATTCTGCAGAATGTCGAAAATGTAAGTGCTGCTAATGTTATCGTTGCATTTAATATTTCCTTCATACTAACATCAATTATCCAGACCACGGAACTTTAAGCTCCTGGAAGAACTTGAAAAGGGAGAGAAAGGACTCGGAGCAGAGTCATGCTCTTACGGATTAAGTGATCCAGAAGATATGACCCTGACACATTGGAATGCAACGATTCTCGGACCTCCGAACAGTGTTCATGAAAACAGAATATACTCACTTCATATAGAATGCGGACAATCGTATCCAGATAAGCCTCCATCTGTTCGTTTTATCAGCAAGATCAACTTGCCATGCGTTAATAAAAACGGTGTCGTGAAGCCGGAACATTTCTCTTTGCTAAGAAACTGGAAAAGGAGCTACAGTATGGAAATTATACTTCTAGAGCTTAGAAAAGAAATGGCTAGGAGTACAAATCGCAAAATTCCCCAGCCACCAGAGGGAGAAACATACTGATTGTCACGATTCGATGCCACCATGCCATTTAGAGGTGCTATATAATGAATACCAGTTTCTCTCTGTGGTTACGATATCTGAGTGAATAGTAGAAACGTTGTAATTGATATTTTTCATTCAGTCATAACGCATGTCATATGATAGTGAAGTGTGATAGAAAAGTATGGTGAATGATCAATATTGGATGCGAGTATCAAGTGAAGGAGATAGTGAATGAGCTTAAATGAATACTCGAAAATAACTCACTAAAAATGTATTCTCCCCTCTAACACGTGCTCAAATGAATAATTACAATTACATTCTGTAACTCGTTAGACTTCACCTTATCCCAGAATATCATCACTTTGATCATTTCGCATTCTTTTCACTTCGATCATTTCTCATTCTAATCATCCTTGCCCTTATCCATCTTCTCGTAATACTCATGAACCTTCTTCTGAAAGATTTTATCCGTTCGGAGGAAATCCTCCAACAGTTCAGAACTCATCCATTTATCATCTTTCTTTTCTCTCAAATACTTTGTGTAGTCGTTGTCTTCAAATTCGGTAATTTCAACATTTCTGTATACGGGACCCCCCGCTTTTCGCCCGCTCACTCTTTCTATCGCCTGTCTTTGATGAACTGGCATCAACTTATATCCAATCATTTCTCGTCGGCTATTATAATTTCTATCCAAGCATCTGGCAAAAAGACGACGAAATGGAACGCAAATGCATTGATTTCCATCAAATGTGCACTGGTTCTGTACTAGAGTGTATAATTTGCAGCTTTTTGAATCCAATTCAAATTTTCCATCTGGTTCTTTCACTATTCGAGCTGGAAATAGCTCAGGGTACATTTCCTTGATTTCCTCTCGAGAATAAACTGGCAGTGCCGGAGCCATGTTGTGAAAGAAATAAGAGAGCTGAAGATGATTGAAATTTGGTCAATTACTGATGATGAAGTAATGTATGTGTAAATGTATATGTAAATATGTATGAACATGCTAAATGCGACTTGCCTAGGAAGCGATTGGGAATAATGCACAGGTTTCCATATTTTCTTTATTTTCTTTTTTGTTTGTTTAATAAATTATTAGCATATTCAAATTATATTTTCTTATCCCTTGCTTTTTTCTGCCTTGTTCTATTTTCATATTCTTCTATTTACTTGGTGGCCGAATCAGGAATCTCGGGGTGAACATAATTCAGTTCAAATGTAACCGTCAAATAAATATTCCTTGTTCCCTTATTCTACCTTTTTTTTTTTTTCCTTCAATGAAGTTTGCTTTCTTTTGGTACAACTGACACAGCTATTAATCACTAATATAATTAAATTCAACATGCTATCCCTCAGAGAAGGCTTTGATAGGTATCCAAAACCAAAGGATATAACCTACAGTTATGGAACAGCAGGTTTCAGATATATTGGTGATCTTCTTGACTCAGTTGCATTCAGAATTGGTATTATTGCCTCACTAAGGTCAATTTCGCTAGGGGGAAAGACTATTGGAATTGTAATTACCGCATCTCACAACCCCCCAGAACAAAATGGTGTCAAAGTGATTGATCCAATGGGTGAAATGCTTCCCCAGGAATGGGAACCATTTGCAAACGAATTTGCTAACTGTGAGACATTTGAGGGGTTTCAGAATTATATCAAGCAGAAGATGCAACACGTACCAGATCAGAGAGTGAGGCCACGTGTCATATTGGCAAGGGATACAAGGGCTTCCGGTCCGCATCTTTTGAAAGCAGCTCTGGACGGTATTGCCGTGATTAATGGCACAGCCACAGACTTTGGCATGCTCACTACACCTCAGCTTCATTACCTAACGAGATGCTTTAACGATCCAAAGTTTGGCAGAAATACTGAAAATGGATATTACGAAAAGTTGCTTTCTACGACTCGAAGAATTCTTTCATTATACGATTATACTTTCCTCCCATCTGTTACAGTTGACACGGCAAACGGAATTGGCGGCGATAAGCTTAGCAGAATCGATTCCTTGAGTGATGTGTTGAATTTCGGTGTGATCAATGGCAAAACTGACCACCCAGAACTCCTTAATGTGGATTGCGGGGCAGATTACGTGAAAACACAGCAGAAATTGCCGGCAGAATTGCAGAAAAGCTCCCCGAAGCCCGACCAGTTGTACGCATCGTTTGACGGGGATGCAGACAGGGTTGTGTGCTATTTTGTAGATGGCAAAACGAACAAATTCAGGTTGTTGGACGGTGATCGTATTGCTACACTATTTGCAACATTTATTGGGTCGCTTCTCAAGCAGTTGAGTGGTGTTGATATCACGATGGGGATTGTGCAGACAGCATATGCAAACGGATCTTCCACAAAGTTCATACAGGAAAAACTCAAGCTTCCTGTGTATTTTACGCCAACTGGTGTGAAGCATCTTCATCACAAAGCTCAGCAGTTTGACGTGGGAATATACTTTGAGGCCAACGGACATGGAACAGTGCTTTTTTCAAAGAAGTACACCTCTGAATTGAGCATATTTTTGGCAAAGACAACCGATACAAATGAAATGACTGCTGCACAAACTCTTTTGCTTTTGGCAGACCTTATTAACCAGACTGTTGGAGATTCGATCTCAGATCTCGTTACTGTAATGGTTGCATTAAAGATTATGGGAAAGAGCGTGAACTCATGGGGTGCTGATTACACCGAGTTGCCTAATCGGTTGTTCAAGTTGAAGGTGAAAGACAGATCAGCTTTTAAAACTACAGATGCTGAAAGAAAGCTTGTTTCTCCTTCTGGCCTACAGGCCAAACTAGACGAGGAAATCTCGAAATACAAGCAGGGCCGGTCATTTGTTCGGGCGAGCGGAACTGAGGATGCTGTCAGAGTATATGCGGAGGCCGAAACTCAAGAAGAATGTGATAATTTGGGTTCTGGTGTTTGTGAGTTAGTGAAAGCGTTCTCATGAGATGTTTTCATGAGATGTGTGTGGTGTAAGGGTGCAGTATACACTTAGATGAAAAATTTAATAAAAATAAAATCACCATCGCGGTAGAGCTGGAATAACAGATGAAACAACAATAACGAAAATATAGCGAAAGTAAGTAACAAAGTGAGCAGTGAAAGTGAGTAATTCATGAAGGGAAGGTGTGTGCGTGAAAATACGAAGTTCACAATGTCGGTAAAGGAAAAAGCAAAAGTTAATTGATGAAGAATCGAGAAAAATACAAGTATGTATAGGTGCATGTTGTGCAGTGCGTTTTTTTGACGCGCAGTTTTAAGCTTTTAGCGAGATGCTGAAAGAAAGGGGTAGGGTGCATTTGCCGGAAACAATAGGAATCAAAGGGACGAGAGAAAACACGGTTCCCGTAGTGTGAATGGGAAGAATGAAAATGGAAAAGAAATGAAAATAATTGAAAATATTTTAAGGGGCCCGGATAGTAGTGGAAGACAATCATAGACCGAAGAGTGCGAAAAAAAATAATTTGAATAAAGCAAAGAATGAAAAAAATAAAGTATATTAAATAATAGAGAGAATCAGGAAAAAAAAAAAAATCAAAAAATCAAAAAAAGTTGCTGATCACTTTATAAGCATATGCGTAACATTTTCGACGGAGACACGAAATTTGAATATACCAAAGTTTGCACGTTTGTCCTGAAATAAAGTGGAACAAGTGTAAAACTCGTATAGAATACGGAAGCTTGAATTAAAAAAAGACATTTTTTGAAGAATTATATTGGGACCACTGCGACACTCCAGCGACATATAACGCGTTCATTGAAATTTCAAATAAGCGCCAAGTCCAGAGCAGCTCAGGAAGTCAAGCAGCAAAAAAACTAAAACACGATGAGCGAGCAGGAATTCACGTTCGAGCGTGGATCTGTGAGCAAAGAGAAGACAGATGGAGATTATAAGACACCAAAAGGACAATCAGCATCACAATTTGATGTTCTAACACCTGACTCGAAAGCAACTTCACCATTAAATGTGAGGAAACAGGAAGAAAAACGGGTCAAGGAGAAGACCCGGCAAGTTCTCCTAGGAATAAGTCGGAATAAGCGGACGAGTGGATCCAGTGCAGGCACCAGCGGTAGTAACACGTCAGATCTGACGAATAGAAGTAGTGAAATGGGTACGGGGAAGCTGGTGAAGCTCAGAGTAGCAAATCCTAGCATTAGCAGTGAAAATATGTTGAAGACAGCTTTAGGGAATGGGAGCAGCAAATCCGTTGTGAAGGTTGATGGTGAGAGTGGAAGTGAGTTGAAGCTTGGCGAGGCATTTAAGTCCAACACTGGAAATGCAAGTGAAAAGAAAGAAGATTCAGATGGAAACGTGTTGAATTCGGAAGATACCACCAGCAGATCGAAAAGAGTTTCCGAAAACGACTTCAGATACCTCAGCAAGCATCTTTCGGAGATGCCCGGGTCGTGGGTGCCGGAGCCAAAGGCCCAATTTGACCAAGAGGATCAACAGTTCAACGATGTGAACGGTGAAAAGTATAACGATATCATGAAATCACTAAACAGCTCACCGACATCTGTCCTGGAGCGCGATGCAACGTATGAAAGTCTTCAGGGAGAGTTGGAAGCGGTGCAAGGAGGCTCGAGCGATCCAGAGGAGGATCGTGTTGCTGAAAAGAAGCCAGAGACCATATATGAGTCGTCCGAGCTCAAAGCAAACAGCAGAAAGAGTCTTGTTGAGTCGCAAGTGCCGAAAGTTCCAGATGAGACGCCAAACGGCAGGGCCAGCTTGAAAAACGCGCTTGAAAGTGTTCTGACAAACGCGTTGGGCTGGCGGAAAAGTGAGCAGGCGGCTGGAAGCGGTAAAGAACACGATAATTCCAATTTAGCGATGAAAAGTTTGCAAGAAGAAGATGGAAAACGGACCCCAGAGAGCAGAAGCAGGAGGATAACTGCCAGATTTTCGAATGGAGACGATGTTACAGCCACAGGGACGGCAGTCAGGCAGTCTATAGTTTCTTCCAGCAGCTCATCTGTCGGAATTGTGTCTCCGGCACCTGCACAGCTCAACTTTGGCTCGGAGAAGACCGGCGTGGACTCGGACTACGAAATTGTGGAGGAGCCGGAGCCTGCACGTGACCGAGGAAGTGTGGCCCCAACAACAGGCAGCAAGCGGTTTACAAATCCGCTTTTCTCTGTTTTGAACGGCAGCAAGGGGAGCCAGGCTGTGTCAGAGAGAGGAATACTTGCCGAGGAGTCGAAAGACTCACTGGCAGAGCAGGATACACGCGATGACAGCTATACAGGTGATATCAAGCTTGAGCAGGGCTCAGAATTGTCTTCTGTGAGCTCACTGGGGTCGTCTTTGGACTCTCCCAAGGCAGAATATCGGGTTTCGCACGGAGATGGCAGTGTATCATCTTTTAGGCGGGAGCAGCTCAAGCAGCTTACAGGAGAAGAGAGGGATGGAGAAAAGGGAGATGTGAAGGAGGACGGAGTGAAGAGAAATGTGAGGAAAGTGAGTGATTTGAATGCTGGTGACAGGATTAATGAAAACTCGAGTGGCTTTTCTCAGCAGAGTCAAGCTACCGACAAGAATGTATACTCTTCATCGCAAGTTCACAAGCAAAGCGTTCAACAGAATGGAGAAGGCATTCAGGAAAGAGCTAAAGGAATTCAAGAAAACACCCAAGAAAACTTCCCAAGCATCGCACAAAGCACACCAAAGAAAATAGAGCATCCCAACTCCAGCACCGTCTCAATTCCACAGTCATTTGTGTCGGCAAACAGCTCAAAGCACTCTCTAGGCGGTGCGGCACACGTGGTATCAGTTTCATCCAACACTTATTCGGCAAGAGGCCCCACGCACAATCAGGCACAACTCGCAGAAAGCCTTACTCGAACTTCAAGACTTGCTTCGGCAACCTCGCTAAACGTGAAAGTGAGAAAACCAAAGCAGGTAGAGCACATTACGGCATCGTTTGCCTCATCTGGAGAGGTGTCGTCGATCGCGTCGAAGGCGGCGGTGGACGATATTCTTAGAAGTGGGAATTCACAGATTCTGGCATCGGAAAACAGGCAGTGGTCACAGTCGAAGGAGACGACGGGGCAACCCGACATGTTCGACCCGGACGACGCGTCGGCGCTTTTTGTGACGGCGACGTACCCGTTCGACGCGTCGACGCTCGAGTCGAAAAACGACGCGTCGATCTGCCTCTCGTTCGACCAGGGCGACATTGCATTCACGTACAACTTGGACGAATCCGGCTGGGGCGAGGTGATTTTGGTGGAGTCTTTGCAGCGCGGATGGGTGCCCATGAACTACTTTAAGTCGGCAGTTGTGGACACGTTGCAGGAGGCAGAGGGACGGACGAGAAACGAGAGATTGGCAAATTCGAAGATTCCGCTCCGGGTTCTTTTCCGCAACGCAGGAAAGTTCCTGCTCAACCCACAGAGCAAGCCGTTCTACCTGGCCGGCCATCTCCGGGGCTACGTGTTTGACGTGGAGTGCTTTAACGGGATTACGGACGGCATTCGCAAGCTGCTGATCGACACAGACTGTATTTCTCGGTCTAACACCATTGTTCAGCGTAAGCCAACACTCCGCAGACTGCGAAAGAAGCTTCTCCGGAGCTGGTCGGATCTTATTGCCAAGGCCAAGGGCTACATGCACACGATGGACCCGGCGAAGATCGAGCTGTTGCAACTTCTCACTTTTGATGTTCTCAAGCGGGCCATCACGTTTTTGGACGTCTGGGGTGCCGAGACTGCCGATCTTGACCTCGAGCAGTCCGATGAGCAGAAGAGCAGGCTCGAACTTTCGACGTTCACGTTTGATTTGTCGTTTCTCGGCTCACCACCATCTGCTGAGGCCCGTGCTGCCCAAATTTACGACCAACTGGTGTCGTACTTGGCCCTGATAGCCGGCCGGATCGACTTGGTCGAGCACAACATCCAAGGATGCCGGGTTCTCGAGACTGTGGTGGGCCAGGTGAATCTTCTGGCCAACGAGGCCGTGTTCAGCATGAAGTTGATCAAGGACCGGGTCGAGGACCAGATCTTGGGCGAGGACATGAACGATGAAGTGCACGATCCGCCAAAAAAGAGTCTTTTGGGCCGCATCCCGCTCTCCCAGCTCCGCTCGCTTGATTCCGACGCCTCCCGACTCCAGCAGACCGTCGATGAGCTCAACTCCTTTGTCCGTGTGATGATAGATGTGGCCACGAGGCGTAAAATCGCAAAGAACCTTCCTCACGGGTCGAACGGCGGGTCCTCGTCCAGAAACGTTTCGAGAAATCCTTCTAGAACTGCTTCTAGAACTGCTTCTAGGAATCCTTCGAGGAATCCTTCTACAATTGCTTCCAGAAATCCTTCTAGAACTGCTTCCAGATCTGCCACCAGAAATCCCTCCAGACACACTTCCACCAGGCATGCCTCCTTTTCCACATTCCCCTCCTCACCAAGCTCACCTTCGCCATACTTCTACTCGCGTGAGGGAGGAGCCATAGTCATCAACTCGTGCAAACTCATCGGATTTATCACATCTTCGTACCGCGTGGTTCGAGGAATCATCCGGCAGGCCGGCGACTTCACACTTCCGGCAACCCGGCGGTACCCAGACTATGACAAGATCAGTCTTTCTGCACGCGAGTTCATCACGAGATGCTCGGCTGGGCTCATGGGAGACTCCAAGGTTCGAACTCAGGTCTTGCGGTACGTTAAGGAGTCCGAAACTGAGGTTTCCTCGCCGGATTCCTTACTTGGAACACCTTTCCCAAGTGCCTCGAAGCGGTTTTCCGTTTTCCGGGCCGGAAACTCCGGCGACATGAAGATCAGCGATGACGGACTCGACTTTTTGGCCGGCATGAACTGGGAAAAGGGTAATGGTGACAAAGCTGCCACAAGTAAGGACGATGTTGATGCAGGCGGTGCAGATAGTGCAGATGCAGATTTAGATAACGATGCAGATGACTCTGACATCAAGAGCATCGGCACCCAGTACCTCAAGCAGTCAGCAGCAGACGTCGACCGAGAAATCATCAGATCGCAAAAAAACGACAAGCAGATTCTGGGGGCCTCTTTTAGGGCTCTCGTGTGGATGCTTACTGACGACAGCAACCCGCCTGACTACTTCTACACTTCAACATTCTTCTTGACTTTCAGGATCTTCGCAAACGGCGCAATGCTCTTGGAGGAGTTGATCCGGTTGTTCGGCGTGGGCGGCGGGTCGATCGACGACAAGCACGCGTCGGCGTTCTACACGCGGCCGATCGACGCGTCGGCTGCCGGCTACTCGCTGCACGCCCGCCGCAAGCTCGTGTGCAAGGCCTTCCGGGTGTGGATGGAGAGCTACTGGAAGCCCCGCACCGACTATGTACTCCTCGCACCTCTCATAAACTTTTTCAACGAAGGAGTGAAGCCTTTGCTCCCAGTTGAAGCCTACCAGCTGCTTCTGGTGGCCTCAAAGTTGGTTGGCCAACCCCCTGTGGAGACTATGAAGGACAAGCTCAACTATATCAACAACATCGACTCGGACTCGCAGCTTCTCCCAAGAAAAATCTCGCCCCGGCTTCACCGGAAGCAGATTGCCCGGGTTTCCCAGTTGTATACAAATACTTTGGCCGGACACCGGGCATCTGCAACACATTCCCGGGCAGGGAGTGTGTTTATCTCCCAGCTGGACGCTTACAACTCTTTCATGGATGATATCGACAGCTACGGGCTCGGGAAGATTGATAACGGCACGACTGCCCAAGCTGCGGATACATCCAGACACCAGTCGGTGAGCCAGAGCATCCGGCGCTCGCTCAACCTTGGGATGCACCTCGAGTTGAACGACGCGGGCGACGCGTCGACCGACGCAGCCCCGGGCTCGTCGACCTTGTTGAACGTGCGGCAGACGACGCTGATCAAGAGTGTTGTGCTTTCGTACCGTCGGATGCTAGGTCGGCACTGGCCGATCGACGCGGATGGCAACGACGACGGCGACGACGACGACGATGACGCGGATGCCGAGGCCAAAAACAGGTACACCTCTCTCGATACGCAGTTGTTGATCGATTCCTGGTGGAAGACCTCGCAGGAATCATGGAAGTGCATGAACCAGAGCTTGATCTTGCTTAATTTCAACGGGTTGGAGTTGGCCAAGCAGCTCACGTTGATCGAGAGCAAGATGTTCTGCTCGATAAAGGTCAACGAACTCCTCAACCAGAACTTCACCACCAAGAAGTTGCACCTCAGCTTGTCGCCCAACATCCAGAAATCCATTCTTTTCACCAACTTGCTCAGCGAGTACGTCATCGAGAGCATTCTCCAGCCCGATATTGACATAAAGATGCGTGTGCATGCCGTGAAATTGTGGCTTAAGGTCGCCATTTCGTGCCTCTACCTCAGAAATTTCAACTCTCTTGCCTCCATCATGACTTCCTTGCAGAGCTTCCTTCTCACCCGAATCCAGACCATCTGGGACGGTCTCTCGGCCAAGTACCAGGACTTGTTTCACTACTTGGCCTCCATCATCCACCCAGACAAGAACTACCACATCTACCGTGCAAAACTGCACGATTTCCTCAGTTCGAACCTCGATGATGACTTGGAGGTGCCAACCGTGCCCTACCTTGCACTCTTCCTCCAGGATTTGACCTTTGTGGTCGACGGAAATCCAAACTACAGAAGTAACGACAAGTCCTTCTTGAAGCAGAAGTTGATCAACATCGACAAGTACTTCAAGATCACGCGCATAATTTCCGACATCCAGACTTTGCAAGTTCCTTACACGGACACTGGTGAGCTCGGTACCATATACAACTCTCCGGAGTCCGTCGAACTCAGGGCACGTGCCATTCAGTGCTTGCAGCACGAATTTTCCACCGATACAGATGTCAACTTTTCTTACATGTTTGATATTGTTGGTGTGCCCTGCTTGCAGGAGCTCATCCTTTTGGAGATTTGGAAGGTCAAGCAGAATAATGCCAGGGAGGAGGACCGCGCCTGGAAGTTGAGTTGCAAGATTCAGCCAAGAAGTAAGCATGAGACTCAAAGTACTGGTGCAGACTACCAGACGTTAACCAGTTTGCATGCTGCTGAAGAGCCTTCTAGTGACACGTAAGAGGATTGAGAATGTGATACATAGTAATGGGAATACTTGGAATAGTAATGCAGAATGTAATAGAGAATGCTCAGAATAGTAATGCACAATAGTAATAGAGAATATTTAGAGTAGTAATGAGAGTAGTAATGAGAATAGTAATGAGAATAGTAATTGAAAATACTCGGAATACTAATAGAGAGTATTAATGTAGTTCTACTCTATGTTAATCCACCGACCACAAGAAGTGTGCATTCATCTCAAAATTCCACTACTTGCTCATACAAAATTAACCGTCCCAATGGGATGATGTTCAACAACAAAATAGTACGTGCCCTACTCTTTATCTATCTTCTTATTCAACTTCTTTATAGCTTATATCCTTATTATGTCCGAAAGTACTCAACATTACCTCTCAAGTAAACCCCAAAGCATTTCTTATGCTATCTCCCCAAAGGATTCGCACTCATTCCAGAGAATAAACGTAATAAGAATTCTTGCCATCACACAATATATACATCAAAAAGAAATGGAACAGAATCTACAGTCATAAGTCTCTATTAAGAATATTGCAAGTATATAGGAAGTACGAAGCAAAGCAAAGCACACCCCATCTCCAAATACATTTCCTCCAAAACCTAGCAGTGCTTTATTTGGCAGCTTAAATACCTCCCGCCTCTCTAAACCACCGGATCGCCCTATCAAATCCAACTATTACAAGTCCGTCGTTTTCACCCTCCTTCAAATTAGCGTTTTTAGCAATAAAACTTAAGCCACAGCACGTGGCTGTATCTATATCTGTAGAATTTTCAAGCTCCTCATCGCTTGCATCTGTCTTATTTATCGTGATTACAGCCTCCGTCTCTCGCGTTTCCACATCCCATATTCTGATCCTGTTGTCCAATCCTCCTGTTGCAATTAAACTTCCGTCCTCGTTGAACGATAACGAGAGACACCACTTGCTGTGTGCATAGCTCCCAATTCCCACTGTTGACGAATGTGTCGGTATCACTAAGGATCCAACACTTTCTCCATATTTGACATCGTAAAGTGCCACTGTGCCATATGGACCGGAATCACGTGCCACAGCCAACAAAGTTGCATCTGGAGAAAACCGCAAGCATCGCACCGTGGATAGAGAGTTGGAGGAAATGCTACTTTGAAGTCCGAAAGATTCAAAACTGTAAAGAAGACGGAGATACTCAAGATCGTACAAATAGACGGATCCATCCTGATGTCCGACAGCCAATCTTTTCTGAACCGTATCAACGTCCACACATGTGGCAAAACTCTTGTTATTTGCAGATGGCGTGCCCCTATGCTCGAAATTCACGCTTGTTTCATCGCCAACAGTCACAGTAAACCCAAATATCTCGGTTTGACCCGTGACCGTCGTTAATGCTAATATATTCTCATCTTCAGCACCGCCACTGGCGAGTTGACAGCCCCAGTATGACTTTCTCTCATTGTCAAATCCCTCAGGCACCCAATCAAGTGCCTTGATTGCGATTTTCTTAGAGATTTCCTCCTGCTTGTGCACGTACATGTATAAATAGCATATCCCACTAAATGACACCGTAGCAAATAATGTCACCCGCTGCCCGTCAATCACATCCTCGTACACACTCACGTGATGCAATCCAACCTTGTCCACATCCTCATCGATCAATAGATCTCTTTCTGAGGCCGAATTTGACCAACCTTTAAGTTTTCCATCCGACGAACATGTGACAGTAAACGTTTTACTAACGGCCACTCCTAAAATGTCGCTCCCATGCGCATCTCCTACTGTGTATGTCGATATGTACTTGCGTGGCATGCTGTGTGGATGTTGTGTGGGCAACCTTTTGCTAGAAATATGTGATTTGTGAACCTTTAGCCAGGCATTGGAGAATAGGGGTGGAGAATAAGGATGGAAAAATAGGAAGTAAAAAAAAAAGATAAAAAAAAAGATAAAAAAAAAGCTCCAGGTAAACACAAAGCATAAGCGGTGCATGGATGCGCGGGGTTTGTCGTAAATTACGGTCCGATGCTATACGAGCGACAGAACCATGCAAAAGTAACATTTAACGTTCTCTGTTTGACAATTAGTGCAACATTAAACGAGACTGAGATCAAACGGGAGTTTAGTAGCTAATAGCATTTTCATATTGAGTGTCATCTGCGCCCAATTTCCATTTTTCATTTCCAATCCAGTCGCTTATGGCACACAATGATCACAGTTAACATTCCGTCGGCGACAGAGCAGGAAGGACACTATTTTTACAACATTGAGGTTTCAATAGGCGACAAAGGCAGTGCAGAGGTGTATCGCGTGAGTCGAAGATATAGCGACTTTGAGCATTTACGGCAAGCACTTGAAGTACAGACGAAAAGAGCCGTTCCATACAGCTTGCCATCTAAACTAGCAAGCCTAGTTAAGACTAGTGGAGCAATTGTGAGCGAGCGAAGGCAGGGGTTGGCACTTTTCGTTGATAGACTGTTGAACGATCCGCAGTACCGGAGGAGTTCGACCGTTTTGGCGTTTTTCAATCTTCCTCAAGGTGTTTTTTTGGAGCTGGATTACGATGACATGGAAAAGAGAAGAAATAGCGTTGGGAAGATCGAGAGCCCAACACAGTGGCTTCAAGTGTTGCGAGATGTGAATGTACAGTTGGAGCATGCTCGCCAGGATGTGAGTGAAGGTGGAAGTGTGCTTAAGAGCAAGCTGAAGTTGAAGAGATGCCGTGCGAAGCTTGAAACTCTTGGCAAGTACAATCTAGGAAGTTCTAGCGGTCTGGGGGCCGGAGAAATGGCAAAAAGAAGAAAATTGTTGCAGTCTGCCCTGCGGTGTTGCGAGGAATTGGACAGGTTAGCTTCCGATTCGTCATTTTTGGCAGGTGCAAGCAGTTTTGCAAGCAGTTCGACTGCAGACGAGAAGCTTGATGCTTCAAAACGCCAGTTGTGGGGTTCGAACCGCGGCCGGGTTATTGGCAAGGCCAGAGAAACGGATGTAACACGAGGATTGAACAACCAGGAATTGCTACAAACGCAGGAACAGCTCATGCAGAGGCAGGATGAGCGACTCGAGCATATTCGGGAGATACTACAGCGGCAAAAGCAGCTTGGAGTGGCGATAAACGAGGAGTTGGATGTTCAGGATGAGATACTTAAGGATTTCAACCAGCAGGTGGATCGGAGTGCTGCAAAAATGCATCATGCGAAGAAACGGCTTGGAAATATACTGTAGGTGTATGAGGGTGGAAGTTTTGTGAGGGTGCTGGTCTGTGGGTATTTTTCCCTGAGTGTGTTTGTTTTGGTAATGTCAAGCAGAAGTTAATGTGTTAGAAGAAGGTATATTTGTCATGTTGGGCAACCCAGTGTGTTGCTACTAATATATACTCTTAATGCGATATGGTTAAGAAGCGAGATTATGTGGGTGTTAATATCCGGAGAATTTCTTGTACTTTCGTAATATACTTAATATACTTCCTTAATGTACTTCCTTAATGTACTTTCTTAATGTACTTAATGTACTTTCTTAATGTACTTCCTTAATTACTACGTCACATTTTACTTCCTTAATGTACTTAGTAATCTTAGTACGTTCAAAAGACTTATTCTTACATATTTCGTGCCACTTCAACAGGTTCCCCGGAACGATATGTGTCCATGCTTGTCATGAGACTCGGTAATCTCCTTCTTCTGCTTGAGAAGACGAGGATCCGCATCCTTTGCAAGGCTGAGAAGCATGTCATAAACCATTTTTTCTCCAATCTGCTGCTGGGCACCCTCGGTGTGTGTCTTGTATTCGCTGACATTGGCCCTCATGGCCTCAACTGAGCCCACTAGTACCTCCACGACATCCACTATGTCGTGCATGAGCTTGTCAAGCAACTGGTTGCGTAGATCGTACTTGACGACCACCCGGAGGATCTCGTTGTTTGCGATTTTTCCTGTTTGTGCTGGAATTTCGGCATTTGGGGACTCTCCGGGCAAAGGAATGCTTGTTTTTGGAAGTGGGTAGTTTGGTACAATCCACTTCTTGTTTCGAAGCATCTTTGAGACGGTTGACTGCGGGATCTCCGGGTATTTCCTACTGAACTCGGCCGAGAACTGGAATGAGACCACCGGGAGGGCCGGGTTGAACTTTTCGTGGTTTTCGAGGTCAAGACTACCAAAAGATGAGGCTGCTGAGCAGCTTGTTGAACTTTGTATGGAGCTGGACACACCCCGGGGAAGATGGGCGTTGGAAACACACCGGAAATAGCCTGTTTCCTCAAGGAAAAGAGAGAGAATACGAGCACTGATGAGACAGTTGTCGAAAATCTCACGGTAGCCAGCCCGACCCAAACGCAAGAAGTTGTAATACTGTTGGATGACCTGGCAGCCTGGCCTTGAGAAGTTGAGGCTGAAGGACTCCTCTAGGCCACCTAGATACTGTAATTGGAACTTGAGAGACTCTGGGAGCCACTCTTTGGTGCGGAAGATCACCCAGCCGAGTCCGACTGCAGTTAGACCGAATTTGTGGCCTGAAGTGTTGATGGATTTGACCCGGTTGAGCCGGAAATCCCACTTGAGCTCCGGGTAAGCGATGGCAGCAAGAATTCCGCCCGATGCACCATCTACGTGGATCGGAATATCGATGGTTGTGTCTTTTTGGAAGGAGTCGAGTATCTCAGACACCCGTGCAACACTCTCAAAGCCACCCGTGTACGTCGAGCCTAGGATTACAAACATGCCAATCGTGTTTTCGTCCAATCGGGGCCTGATCTCATCGTAGTTGATGAGGTAATCGGTCTTTGACACGGGGACAATCCTTGCTTCAACATCAAAGTAACGTGCAAACTTCTCCAAGGCCACCTGGCAGCAAGAAGCCATAAGAATGTTTGGATGTTCAGTACTCTTTCCCTCTCTTCGGCGTCTCTGCTGCCAGTTCTTCTTCATTGCAAGCCCACCAAGCATAATAGCTTCGGATGAACCCGTGCAGGGGGTCCCAATGGCCCTAGTGTGACTCCCGCCGCCGGAGTTCGACGCATCGATCGGCGCATGCCACAGATCCGCCAACATTGACACGCACCTGTTCTGGAGCTCAATCATCATCGGGTACTCGTCGTTGTCGGCCAAATTTTTCGTCAAGTTCTCATC
>ERZ746981.318-NODE-318-length-23377-cov-13.615236_pt1 | contig 23377 bp, 9 predicted proteins | sample MGYA00374948_ERZ746981 | MGnify/ENA primary metagenome ERZ746981 (study PRJEB28757, sample SAMN06711160) | food metagenome | host: microorganism | place: China:Harbin | collected 2017-01-30 | study: EMG produced TPA metagenomics assembly of the Analysis of...
TGTTTATGTTTACTTCAACAAAATATCATACACACTCTAAACCTCACAGCTTGTTCTCCTCTTTACAAATTTCTCTGATCATTGACAAGATTTTAAATTATTTGCAAGTGAATAGTATTTTAATCATGGATCAAACTTATATAGAGGCGAATGCAAAGGAAAATGTACCACCAGAAAGGAAGCATAATGGGTTCAAGTTTAATACTAAAAAAATAAACAGAAGACACACCCTTCAACCATTAAGAAGTATTCTTAAACCTACAGTGGATGACTACAATACAATAGCGGTTATCCCCGGAAATAAGGAAAAGAGAAGAGTTTCATTTGCCCCTGAGGTTACTTTACATAAAATCACACACTATACCCGGTATCCAGACAAAGCACTAAGAAGATCAGATGTTCAAGCACTTGTTGGTCCTCAAAGGCGCATGTCATTGCCACCAGTAACGGGCACCTTTTTTAAGAAGAGCAAGCTTGATGAGTTTATGAAGAATTTTGCATCAGGTCGGTTGTCACTTGGTGCTTTACCGAATGATAAACAGCCAGAGTCTACTTCTCAGCATGAAATCTTAGATGAGAAGATTACTGACGGTAACTCTAGCGACGAGATAGATGAAGATAATTCAACACAGACTATGGATCTATCGACTGAAATAGTTGCTGTTTCCAATAATAATCAGTTGGTGCCCCAGGAATCACAATCACAATCTGAAGAGCCAGATGCAAATGACATGTTTCAAGATGCAGTGCAAGATTTGCAGGAGGATGATCAGACAACAGTAATGAATATGGAAACCTCGGTGCCATTGCCAACTGTAAGCCCTAAAGTTGAAGAGATTCCTCCGCTCAAGAATGACTCTAACGATAGCAGAATAAGTATTATTTCCGATGACAGTACAAAAGCGATGGAAATGGGAAGCAGGAGGAGTACAATTGGTCGAAAATCGACGATCAGATTGGAAGAGGCGGACGAAACGATGGCAATGGATCTCACTGGAAGTGTAAATGGTGAAATACCGGTAATTCAACCAGAAGCTTCAATAGAAAAGCCTACCAATAAACGACCTTTGGAAATTACTTCTGCAGAGTATGACCAAGGACATACAGCAAAACGCCAAAGGCTTTCTATTTCATCGTCACCCCAAAGCCTGATTAAGAAGGATGATGAAGATGTTAAATCAGATGTTAGTAAGGATGAGAATAAACAGGATTCTGGTTCTAGAACCGAAGACGCGGCAAATTCAAGCTATAGTGAGCAGTTGACTACAGAATTGGTTCCTTTGGCAGAAGTTTCTAACGAGAGTATCCGTGTTGCTCCAGAAAGCAATATTGAAAGTAGTCTAGCTATTGAATCCGATTATGATACTGATGAAATGTCTGAGGCTGATTCAGAATATAATTACCAAAACGTGGAGCTTTCCGAGTTTTTAAATGAGGTTGGTGTACAATTTTTTGATTTTATTGGTCCAACAGAAAGGGCCCGGTCCGTAGATTTTGACACAAGCCATAAAGCCTCACTGATCGAGTATGTGAAGTCAACAAATAGCATTCCAGAGTTTAGATATTTTGAGCATCTTATTACGCAATATAGAAGCAGCATTAAAAATATTCGAGGTATTGTTTCTGACTTCGAGAAAAGTGTTGGAGAGAACAACCCTACTTCTATCAGGGAATATTATGAGCAAACTGACCTTTTAAGGCAGGATCTTAAGCTTAACTATCAAGCTCTAGCTAGTTTTGCTCGTCAGAAGGCCAAGAAAGAAAATTTAGCATATCTTATGGGTCTTCTAAAGCAATTAAAGAGTTCCTATCTGGATAGTGATGCTCTGCTTGATGTGCAACTAGAGAAAGTACTTGATATTCGTAAAGGTATTCTTCTGTCCCAGCAAAAGCTAATCGAGCGTAAAGCTAAACTAAGGAACGAACTAGCGGAACTTGTTCGAAAGAGGAAGAATATCAATAGTGAAGATTTGGTTAAATGCCGCAACTTGAGGGCTACGATAATTGAAGTTCTTTCTAAGCAGAAGGGGATAAAGAAGGAGATTGATTCTCTTCATGAAAAAACATCTGCCGAAGAAAAAGAAGTTGAGCTTGCAGAAAGAAATGTTGCATTGCTTGAGGAAAAGAACGGTAATGCTAATGATCGTTTGCAGAGCATCAGAGTTCCGAGTAATGATGAGCTTTCAGCTCTTCAAGTTCAGCTATCTGTGTTACAGAAGAGCTCTGGGGTAGAAATTGTTTCGATAAATGCTGATTCTATGAAAATATATGTTCAGGGTCTGGTAAGCATTGACTTGAGTTTTTCCGGTGAGGTAAACTCTTTAGAAGTAACAAGTACTGGAGATCAAGGCAATGATCTTATCCTTTCTGACTTCAAGGGTGAATTGCTCAAACAGAAAGTGGGTACTGACTTCGTTGAGTACATCGGCAGAATCAAAAGCTCAACCTCAGACTTCAAATTTCTAATGCGAGATCTCACAGTATTAAAATTGCGTTATGAGTCTGTGAGAAAGACGGCGATCCCTGCCGGGTATGAAGGAATCGTTCTATATCAGCCTGGAAAATACAAGTTGAGCCTGATTTATAACTTGCACGATCTTGTAAACTTCAAAGAGCAGATCAAAGTTAAAACGAAGTTGTTTTCCTTCACCCCTGATGATAATCTAAACGTCACTACAATTTTACACAGTGCAGTTGAGAGTTCGCGGTTGAAAATTCCAACATTGGAACGGTTTTCGATATGGTAAGCAAAGAATTATATAAGTGAGCAAATTAATTGATCTATAGGTGGTTAAGCCGGTATCTATTCCGGTGAAATGAGATGCACTAAATACTTGTAGAGTTTTTCCGCAGTTTTGATCTACCAGAGAATTCAAAACCGAAAAGAAAAAGGAAGAAAAAAGACAGGTTAAGAAAAAAAAGGCACTTTCTATCATTTCAACGTTCTTAAAGACGATGAATCTCTACCCATAGAACGAGGTGTGCCATCTGCTGTAGCTATATTATTTCCTAATTGGGGCTTCATGGGAGTTTGAGGTGCGTCATTTGATTTTTCCTTCGACCTCTCCTCCAATTCGTGTTTGATCACGTTTCTTCTCACCGTATTCAATCTCGAATGTTTAGGATCAACGGTCAAAAAAAGCTCGTCACCTTCCGAGTCACTGGATGATGACGATGAGCCTGAAGATGTAGTCCACGATTGATTACCCGATGGAATTAGAGTCAACGGTAGCTTCTTGCCATATATTGCAGCCCTGTCGATTGCATGTTCGGAAGATGGCTGTTTTGTGACGGTTTGTAACTCTAAACTGTCATTAGTATTAGTTCCGGATGTGTTTGTGCTTTTGCCAAAAGATGAACTTTGAGAAATTGCCGTGATAGTCTTTGGACTCATAGTTCCAGGTGACAAGCCGGAAGTAGGCGAATTAATTGTAGATAGAGGCTCGCTGATTGCACCTCCTGTGAGACAGCTGTCAGTATTAGAGCCAGGAGTGTCACTTTTCTCATACATCGTCTGGTAAAACTCGCTTGTCAAGGAAGGAGTGACTGGCTCCATGTCAAACGGCTTGAGTGCATCTGGAATGGAAATCGCGGAAGTCATAGAACGGACTGGAATCAAGCCAACTCCAGAGTGGGTCGAACCTCTACGATTCAATGGTTGGTGGACTTTGCCTGAATCAGCATGTGCCGCATCCATGTCTCGTTTCCTTGGATATATCTCAATTCCATTAGACTCTGCCGACTCTGAGTCTGAGCCAGTCGACGATGAGGCAGACGAAGATGTTACCGATGAAGATGCAGATGACATTGAATTTTGACGGTCTGTACTTACTGGTGGATAGGCCGAGCTTTGCTTGTTTCTGCCTGTATCTCCACCAGATGTGTAAATAGGATGGGCTTCCGTGGAAATAATTGAGGAATGCTCCGAGAGTGATGAATCGGATGAGGAGAGATCCTGACTCACAACCAAACTCGAGCGCCCAGGATGCGAAATCGAGTTCTGTGACCGCGCAAGGGCCTCGGATAGAATGTATGATTTATTTCCTGAATCGGCATTGGACGAGCCCGTTGAAGACATGAAGCTCTGGCTTCTGGTAGAGCATGGAGAAAGCTGTCTTGCATTGGAGTTGCTGTTAATTCTACTACTCTTGGTGAGAGATTTCATCACACTGGAGTGATGGGAACCCTTGTGTGATCTGTTCAACACAGATGCAATTTTATGACGGATTCGTGTTCCTATGCCTGTGACAGCATTATCAACATCCTGGGGCGTAACGTCGATTTGCATTTCACTGTCCCAGTTCTGTTTAAATTCCTTGAGCTGCTCCCCTTCCAGTCCATCTAGGAAAAATGGATGGTCCTTTATCTCGTCAATATCCCATCTTTTCACCGGATCACGTTTGAGAAGTTGGTAAACCATATTTTTAGCCAACGTGAAGTCCCTTCCCCGCAAAGGTTTGGCTACCTTCCAGTCTGTCATCTCCGGAAACAACAACGGAGCATTGTTAATTGCCTCAAACAGCTGGAACTCCGTTTCGCCATGGAAAGGCAAGTTTCCAAAAAGAAGGCAGTATAGGGTGACACCCAAGGCCCATATGTCGATCTTGTACGTCACCTTCACGTCATCTATACCATCCGTGTTGCAAAGTTCGGGGGCTAAAAAGGCAGGCGTTCCTGCAGTTTTAGCCAATTCAAGTTCTCCACCCAAGTGTGCGGCAAAGGAAATACCGAAATCGGAAATCTTCACGACGCCGTTCTTGTCCACAAGCAAATTAGACGGCTTTATATCTCTGTGGACGATTCCCTGGTGGTGCAAGTACTCGAGGCCAAAGACAACATCCCTAAAAACACGTTTCACGTGATTCAGATCCAACAACGGCTCCGGCTTGCCATCAGTAGTGCTATCCTTCCTCTGCCAGCAGATCTCGCCCTTCTCCATGTATTCCAGAACCATGTATATTTTTCTGGAGCCTTCTGCGTCTAAAACCTCGATAAGCTTGACGATATGCTTGTTGGAGCATTTTTTCATGATTGCAATCTCTCTTCGCACCTCATCCTCCTGCGAGGCAATCTTCGGCAGAAGGTGCCTGGCAAGCTCGTTTGTCTCGCCATTTTGAGCCCCGTTTGCCCCAGGAAGCCGCCGCATCCCGTTTGGCCGACTCGTTTTATTCACAATCTTGATTGCCACCAATTGTGAGGTCGCCAAGTCACGTGCCAGCTTCACTTTACCGTGCTGGCCCTTTCCCAAGTCCCTGATTATCTCATAAGTGTTGAGGACCCGTCTTCTTGTCATGGGATCGTACTCAACATGCACATAATGCGTCTCCTTCACTGAATTGGATAATGACGATGAAGATGTGCTGTTTGTGCCACTATGGGTGCGGAAAAGACTAGAGTGTGAATGCGCACTTCCCCGGCCACTTTGATCCTTACCCCGAAGGTATAACCCTATCCTTTTTGCCAAAGATCTAAATGGTCTTTCTGATAGCAATCCTTTCTGCCTGTATGGGTTGGGACTTCGAATATTGGAATTTATACTACTCAGCGACACTTGGGATGAATTCCGTGATAATCCCGCTGCATGTGGTGTCGCTCTCGGCTGGAATTCGGACCTCTGATGATCCGGCTTACGTGCCGATGTCATCAAGTTTGAATTCATGCTCCATATGTCTGATGACTCTACGTTGCGATCTTTCAAGTTCTTGTCACTGGTTGTTTTGCTGCGATACCCACTCAGTATGCTGCTAAAGCTGCTATTCCTGCTATTGTCCCCGCTGCTGCAATAGATGCTGTTTCTGTTGAATGGGCTTCTGGTTCTTTTATCGGTATCACCGATATCCGGCTTTCCGGATCGTAAATTATTCCTCGACATTGAATTGGGTTCTTGGGTCTATTCTATTTCAGAAGATTCTTTTCCATGTGTATGTGCATTGAGCCCATTAATGGCTGGTGGGTATTTCTATATTTGATCTTTTTACTTATTTTAGAGTGTCAGCCGTGTAAGTAAGTATTCGGTCTTGCGATTAAAAAGTTGGTGGAGTCTGTTTCTTTGACGGTCTGTTCGTTTGTGATTACGCTGTCTAATGAAAGAATAAAAACCCTGTTTCTCTAAGTATGTTTTTACAGGCTAAATTTCCTAATGGTTTCCAAGGAAAAAATATAGATATAGGGGGAAAAATAAATGTGAGTGGTGGAGGTTGGGTTTTCACAATATATGTGTCGTTTGACAGATCAAGGCCAGGAGGTGTGGAAAAGTAGCTAGCTAGCAGAAAATTCGGGATAGGGGGAAAAAAAAATAAGAAGAAAAATAAAATTTTCTAGGAGCTCAGAAGTCCATGGGATGGCAGAAAAAGAAGTGTGTATCTCGGACACACACATCATGGTGGGAGATCGCAGATTTGAGGATCCGCGGGGGAAAAAAGATCGGGACGAGAAGCATGAAAATTTAGTCAGTCACAGTCATCTTAGTAGAAAATTTCTTGCTATGAATTTTTTCACCGACATTGCGTATTTGTATCCCGCGCGGTGTAATTGCCTATAGGGATGGGAGGGGAGATGATTGGAGAATACCGAGAATATGAGAAGAAGGTATGTGGAGAAATAAGGGTAGCAAAATTTAACTAGTACGAAAGTGGAAGATCAATTCTACTGGAAGATCGATTCTACATCGTGTATCGATTCATCAAATGTCATTTCAAATACAAATTAAAAGAGCAGAAAAGGAAGGATGAAAGAACAGAAAATATAAATTGGTGTGTAGAAAAAGATGTCGTAGCTATGTAAAGCAGCGGCAACGAGTGAGGGCAATTAGTTGCATCTAGCGTTCTAAACAGAGCTGATAGATAGGCTGAAAAGGTAATAGCATGGTATCATGAAGATGGTAACATGATGATGATAAGATGGTAATGTAGTAACATGACAACATGAAGTTGGCAGCCCTAATCGACAAACTAATTCAAGCTTGCTTTTCCAATCACTCCTGATTCTACTGCTGCTTCACCCCTTATTCACACCCCCGGGTCCTCATCCAAACTAAACCTTGGTGGCAGCATTGATCTTTCTGGCCCTGGCCAACTGCTTCTGGCCACCTTCCACACCGTAAGCTTTTCTCTCGTTAGCATTCATATGCTGCAAGAAGTCGCGGGGAGAAGTGACCATTCCAAGGGCACGGATGCCTGTTTTGTCCAAGTAGCCCAAACCAACCATGTAGGAGGCATTGACCCAGCCGAATCCCTCGGTGGCCACCCCCTTGAAGCCAGAACCCTGGTTTCCGTACTCGGCCTCGACCCGGTGAGGCTGTTTTTCGGACGTGGCATCGTACTTCTCCACCACGATACCGTTGAAGTCCACAAAGGCAAATGTCATCATATAGCACCACCGGTAGGCAAGTCGGCGGGCCACATCCTTGTATCCGTAGTTGGATAGTCCCTTCCAGGCCATCATCTGGTGTGGAGCCCAGGCAAATGGATAGTCCCACTGCCTGGAAGGTCTCTCGACGCTAATTGGTCCTCTGCTGCGCTTGGTGCCAGAAACAAGGCCTCCGAACTCCTCAAACTTCGGAATCGTGTTCTCGACGATCTTCTTGGCCTGCTCCGGGGTGCATATGCCAGCCCAGAGTGGATACAAGGAGGTCACGGACTCATACTTGGACCTCTTGTCGAGCTGCACGTTGTAGTCGTAATACATGCTGTCATGCTCGCTCCACATGTACCGGTTCATCGTCTTTTTGCGACGCTCAGCCCGCTCAGTCCACGTTGCACTCTTCTCGACGGTGCCATCCGGTAGTACAAAGCTGTCGTTGAAGAAAGTCTTGATTACGTAGGCGATGTCGGTCTCGTACTTGTACAACAAGGAGTTCAAGTCAACCGTGGCTAGGTGTGCACACAAGCCGTCCATCCGATATGTTGTGTCGTGACCGGATTCCCGCACTGCACGGTCATTCACGAAGTACTCGTCCAACTCGGGCTCGTCGATCTCACCGTCGTTGTACTTGCGACGGAACTCGTCCAAGGACATGTTGTGCTTCTTGCTGTATGGAGTCAACAAGGCGTCGAAGTGCGAGGCCTCTGTTTCCGGCGGAATGCCCAATCCCGACGGGTAGTACGTCGACAACCCGGTTCTCTGATCAAGCCGTGGAGCACAGCACCACACGGTCTTGTACTCCTTGATGGCGGCGGTAAATCCATCCTTCAGCAAGCCGAGGTCCTCCCTGTTGTCGTGAGCCTTGATGTAATTGAAGATTTTCAACGTCATCTGCGTGAGGAAAGGTGGCTGCGACCGGCAGAGGTAGTACGAGCGGTTGGCGTTCAAGATCTTGCCGTAGTGTGAAATCTCGAAGATGAAGTTCCGGCACATTCCAATGCAAGGTTCCACCTGGCCACTCTCCAGGAGCCCCAAAGTCTCAAAGTACGAATCCCAACCGTACTGCTCGTTGAAACGACCCCCGGGAACAATGTACGGATAACCTTCCAAGTCTCCATACTTCTCACTCTTGTGCCTGGTGGCCAAGGCAAGGAATCCCGGCCGACCGTTGATCGACTTCACCCACTCATCCGTTATCTTCTCCGGGAGGTACTCCACCTGGAGTTGATACTCAGGATGCCTCTTGGCAATTCCCGTGTAGTAGAAGTACTGCTCGGGCTCGTTGTGCGGAACGTAGATCCGCGGATACTTGGCATCCGGGCTGTCGATCTTCGTGTCGCTGGCCATCTCCAACACGCTGTCCTCGGTCACCTGCCTCCTCAAGTTCTTCCAGAAAACAGTACTGATGAGCCTCCGCAACCGGTCCACCGGGTTCTCGTTGAGCCGCGCCTCGTCCAGGATCATCTGCTTCCGGCCCATCCGCTTGGCAATCGTCAACTCCTGCAAGAGATTCGAGAGCATGTACGTGCCCCGGATGTCGTACTGCTTGTATCCGGCCGAGTTTGCCGTGCCCAACTTCATCACCTTTGGACCCGTGTCCTCGATCGTGATCTGGCAGTTGTGGTCCGTATCCTCGCTCTCTAGAAGCCGCTTCAAAGTCCCGTCGATGTCACTGATGAAGAATCTCTTCGAGTTCACTTTCGACGATGTCGAATCCGTACTTCCCCTTCTGCGGAGGTACGATGCCTCTCCCTCTGGCTTTTCTGGCTCCGGCGTGATTCCCCGCTCTGCGTGTGCCACCGGCTCCGGCTCCTTGCCGATCTTGCCTGCCTGCGTGAGCTTGTTCCACACGTCCAACCCTTTCAAGTACTTTTTCATGAAGCTCGACGACCTGCCCGACATTTCCGGCTCATCGGCAACAGAACTGCTCGAAGTGTCCGAGCTGCCAGCTCTGCTGCCCACCAGCACGCTGTCTGCACTCTCCTTGTCGCTTGCACCGCCATCTAAGAGGTCAAACAACGCCTTTCCACGTGGCTTCTCGCCCTGGGCCCTATCCAGAAACTTCGTGTTGAACAAACCTCTCGAAAAAACCTCACTTCTCGTCCTCAACTTCCCAAACCTGCCCTTCGTGTTCGAAGGGTCGGTCTCCGGGCCATAATAGATGTCTGGTTTCTCAAATGGTCCAATGTTTCCATCCTCTGTAGTCCTTGGTCCAACTCCTCCTGCCAGCTTCTTGCTGATATCTGCACCTGCCGCCTGATTTCCGGCCGGCTCACCCTTCAATAAGCTCGACATGTTGCTAGTAATGTTGTGTGTCTATATTCAAAAGGCCTGAGTCCTCTGTTCAAAAAGAAAATTAAAATGCCAACACAAAGACCAAATGAATGTTCCAAATTATATATATATAGTAATATTTTCCCGCTCTCGAATTCGATAAACTCAAGAGAAAAAATTGTTACTGCAAGCAGCGAATGTTATGCTGTCCTCGATGACTGAGATCCGTTTGTCTATATGCCGTTAAGTCAGTATTGAATAACTTGCTAATCAACATTTCGAACCAAATAATAGGCGGCGAATGCAAGGCAAAACAAAACAAAGCAGCTTGCCCGACATAAATACATACCTCCAAATATTGGCACGGAATAAAACAACACTGGCTTTTTTCATTTCATATTCCAATTTTCCTTTCTATTTTTTCCCCGGTTCCCTCGCGTTATTGTAATTCTCTCCACGAGAATAAAATGGCCAATTTTCAAAAGTCCTCTTTACCCCACATAGGGATAGGTGTGGCCCGCGTTTGAGGGGAAAAATGCAGTGTTCCGCGATTTGGGATAATCATTCCATTGTTGTTTTTTCCCAACCCCCAGGGCTCCTTGAATGTTCTTCGACAATGCAATGTGCGACAGTATCTACTTTCGACAGAAGATTCTATTATGTTCCAATTTCAAACAATACTTTTTCTTGAGTGTTGGTTATGAGAGAATTTTTTGCAGAAAACAGTCTCAATAGATTGTTGAATGTGTTTCGAGCTATCAATGGTTCTCAAAGAATTTTATTCATTAATATTGTTCCTAGTTAATTTATTGTCATTTACACTTTCCTAAACTTTTATTACCCGGTAGCATTTGGTGCCGGTGCTGAGTACAGTAATATTGATCCCCCGTAATACTATACGCTTTACCTAACAACTCCTGCTTCATTTCATGATTCATGCTCACCCTTTACTATGGTCGCATGCCCGAATAAACGTTTAGCTATATATCGAATGCAGCCGTTATATAAATATATTTCCACGTTTTTTTTGTTGTTGTTGTTGTTTTCTCCCGTCTCTCAGCTCTACAAGTAAACCGGTATTCAATATTTTCCTTACTTTATTCTTTTATTCCAGTTTGTTCCATTATTAATAATAAGATCTTCAGTAGATAAAAAAGAAAATTTTTGATTCCAGATATGGGTGACCCTTAGATTTTTGTGGAGTATGAAAGAAGATTCAGCCATCTTGGTGGGCTGGTTAAAATTTTTGATTCCACCGAGTCTCTCTCATTGCCACACTGAACAATCAAAAAGAAATCTATTAATGTCACATAATAACAGTAATTATTTTCATTGACAGATATCATGGTTCATTGGCGTAAATTGGTATATTTGAACGCCGATCGCTTCTGCATTTGCACGATTAGTATACTGCTTGACTACTTTTCCCGCATTAAATTATCCGCTTATTCCGCTATTTAAAGCTTTCCTGTTATTTCTGGTTTGTGAATTTTCTAACTCGGGTCAATCGACCCCTAACGACCTACTACAGTTGATGTAATAAATTTTTGCCTGGCGTCCCTTTTTTTTTTTGAAGCGACGATTTACATGCTAGTTGAAGCTTTACACTTTTGATCGGCAGTTGTCTATTTTCCCGAAAGAATGTGAAAGAAAAAATGTAGGAAATTTTTCTCAAGAGAAAAAAAAAAAAAGTAATTGCCTATTAGTGGAAGGTTCTTCCAACTATCACCTCCCTTGTACTTTTCTAGTTTGCATTATCTACCAATTTATCCTAATATCAGGGAGGAAATTTCACCGACCAGTAATTCACTCTTCAAGGCTTAGAGATAATCGAGCAAAATGTCAGGAAAAGAAACTAAGGAAACAACTTCTTCATTGCCAAAACCTCCCACCGCAAATGTTTTCGCTATGTTTGGAGGAGCCAAGAAGACTCCAGTGAAAAAAGAGTCTGCAGAAGAAAAAGCTGCTGATGAGAAGGAAAAAAAGGAGGAAAAGGCTAAAAAGGCAGAAAAATCTGCAGAAGGTGAAGATGATGGCATCCATTTCGAGCCTCTTGTTCATCTAGATAAGGTTGAAGTTAAGAATAACGAAGAGGATGAGGACGTTGTCTTCAAGATCAGAGCTAAGATGTACAGATTTGCGCCAGAGACCAAGGAATGGAAAGAAAGAGGAACAGGTGAAGTGAGATTTTTGAAGCATAAGAAGACTGGCAAGACCAGACTGATCATGAGAAGAGACAAGACATTCAAAGTTTGTGCTAACCATTATCTTGCACCAGAATACCAGTTGAAGGCCAACATTGGATCTGAGAAGTCTTGGGTTTACACTTGTACCGGTGATGTTTCCGACGGAAAGCCAGAGGTTCAGACTTTCGCCATCAGATTCGGATCTAAGGAGAAAGCACAGAATTTCAAGGAAGAATTCGAGAAAGCACAGAAAGAAAATGAAAAGATTCACGAGAAAGAGGGTGACAAGAAATGATGTTTTGAGGTGTACTTATATAGTAAGATTTAATAAAGTTTGAAAGTCCGAATACAACGGGAAAAGAATAGAAATGAAATACATGAGAAAAAGCAGTTTGGTAAATTATCTCTAATTAATTAAGTTCATTGTACGTATGTATTGTTTTATTTATCAATGCATCGGTATTTGGTCGTAAGAATGTCCGCTAAGTCAGCAGCTTCAACTCTCCTTTGCATGCTCTGAATCTATGTTTATCAACTTTGCCATCCTATGGCCATAATACGTTCGGTAAAATCCCCATTTAAGAAGTATCCAAACCATCTTTGTAGGTGAAAATTCCGGCCACAGTACAGAAACAATCTCAATTTCACAATCCGGATAAACGCATTCCCAAAGCATGAAATCGCTTAATCTGTACACGCCCGATGTTCTTATTAACAAATCCATTCTAGACAAGCCACCACTGTATAAATTGTTGCTTATCGTATCCTCAGTGATTCTTTCCGAGCTACATCCGCTCGCCACAATCTTTCTGATGGCATTTGTCATATCATCGCGAGATGTATATGGCCAGCAAACGTTCAATATCGCTCTTTTGTTATTCTTTGTCATCTCCTCTGCATTCTTCAAAACCTCCCGAAGATCTTTTGGAAGCAAGCTCGTATTGCCTAAAATTCTTATTCGTATTCCATATTTTTCACACAATTCTCCGTTTCCAATCACCTGCTTGAATTTGGCCTTTCCAAGATCCATAAGCCATTTAACTTCATACCTGCTTCTGCTAAAGTTCTCTATTGAAAATGCAAACACTGTTACTGCTTCAACACCGCAGTCATAGCATGTTTCCAAAATTTTTGCCATGCTGTCAAAACCTGCGCTATGTCCTTCTTTTAGTTCCATCTTGTTTTTTCTTGCGTACCGTCGATTTCCATCCATTATAAATCCAATATGCCTCGGCACTGGTCCTGTGCTTATCACCTTACATATCTGCTCTTTCGCAAACTTTGCGGCGTGCTGTGTAAGTGGAAATGATGAAATCCAATCTGTCATCACTGTTACAAATGATACTCCGTGTCCTTTATTTGAAAGATTTTGCTTGATCAAGCTTCTATAAATTTGCACACACTAGGAGCACAATTTCAAATTAAACACCTCTAAATGTCGATATTATACACGCACTTCCAATTTGTACTCTAAAGCTGATACACGTTGTAAATGTAGATTCTACATCATCATTTAGGTTAACTTTAGGGCTTTGAAAATTCCCTTTTTTCTGTCCGTTCTATTTTTTTTTTTTTTTTTCAAGAAAACGAGCTTCGAATGACACTTCACATAGCCCTTTCATTTTTAAAGTACGTGTTAGATCAGTCTTCCATTATTATAATTTATGAATGACGGTGTTATAACCCAAGGTTACATGATATTTCAAAGCAGCAAAGCCATATTTTAATAAGAAGGTAAAAATAAAATCCATACATAAGTTCGATATAATTTAATTTGTTTCTTTTTACAAGTCCTGATAGAGTTTCACTTACTTGGGGATGGATGTACTTTTTCCTCGTTCCTTTTCCTCTCTGGGGAAGGGGGTGAACACCGCCTTAAAAATGGGCGTTCGGGTTCAGTTTGTGGATTCGATTTCGCAACATATCAGATAATTATTTAAAAGTACGGCAAAGACACCTATCAGCAAATTAAAAACGGCGTCATTAAGTCTTCTTAAACTACCAAGTTGATCTCCAAAGTTTAAAGTAGTTCTCATATCAATAATTCTTGTGTGATTGGTGGATCCCTATTGAAATTTAGTGACCTGCTGCAGAGCAGTCAATGTTGGATTAAGCGCTTTTTTTCCAGGCTGGAAAAAATAGGTTGGGTCTGCTGTGTTTCAATTTTTTGGCCGAGACTGAGCCAGGGGGCAGCGCCGTATACACATATATATATATATATATTTTTTTTTCATTTTGCTGATCATATATAAAATACGTAGCTTCAGTCGGTGTTGTTGATCGGAATAGTTTTGCTCCACAGTGCAGATTAGCTATTACCAGCACAATTCTGAAAAAGCTCGTAATTTGTCCCTTGTTTAAAAAATATATTGCGTCTCCTTGGCATATTGAAGAAAGTACAAGTCTGAAATAATTCGAGAGAAGTTGAAGCCTAGGCAATCAGTTGTTAACGTCTTATTTCTAATAAACCAGTAATAGATACCCATTGTTTGCATTAGTGGATATCTAATCACAGTTTGCCGCACAATTAGCGTCATTGCACTATCATGTTTGCTTATAAAGGAAGGCTCGTTAGGGCTGCCTCTATTCAGGTAAGACTTTTAAGCCGTCATGTTTCCTCATATAACGCAGCAATTGAAGCTGGAAATAAGCTTGTGAATCCAACGCCGAAGAAAACAGCTCAGCATGATCCATTTGCACTTGTCTCAGAAGAGATGAAGTCCTTGATTAAGAGTATAGGTGCTCTTATTGGCTCGGGACATCCAACACTTAATAGAGTCGCATCTTATTATTTTGAGTCCAGAGGCAAAAATGTCAGACCGTTGATCGTACTCTTGATATCCAAATCTCTTGCAGAAATTCCAAAAAGTGAGAGAACTAGAATTACCGTCGATACTCGAGACATTAACGACCAAAAAGAATATAGGGGCATTTCTAGCGCTATGTCGTTTGCTGGAGCAGATCCAGAGCACTCAATTACACCATTGAAAATTCTATATGGCCTCAATCCAAATATCATTTTGAATCCTCTTAGCAAATCGTTCAGTCAGAGTGAAAAAATTAAGAGCATGGATGCCGAAAATGGTATTCTCCCCAGACAACGGAGACTGGCCGAAATAACGGAGATCATTCACACATCTTCCTTGCTACATGATGATGTTATTGATATTGCCGACTCTAGAAGAGGACGGCCAAGTGCAAATATTGCATTCACCAACAAGATGTCCATTTTGGCCGGTGACTTCTTGCTTGCGAGAGCATCTGTTGCACTTTCACGTTTGAGAAATAACGAGGTTACAGAATTAATGTCCACGGCAATTGCTAATTTGGTCGAAGGTGAATTCATGCAGTTAAAGAATACCGTATTTCAGCCAAACGTGGATCAGATCACCAATGACGGGGAAAGCAAGCAAATTCCAGCCCCAACTGGTCGTGTTCCGCTGAAAGTTCCTGAGTATTCATTGAAGCAGCCCCAGGTTACGTTTTCTCATGATGAAAACGTGAAAGCCGCCTTTGAATATTACATTCATAAGACATATCTTAAAACGGCATCATTGATGTCAAAATCTGCTCGTTCAGCGGCAGTTTTGTCCGGGTGTAACGATGAAATGATAGATCATTGTTATAACTTTGGTAGAAATTTGGGACTATGCTTCCAGATTGTTGATGACATGCTTGATTATACGACAAATGAGGATGTATTAGGTAAACCCGCTGGAGCTGATCTCAAGTTGGGATTGGCTACTGCTCCTGTCCTCTATGCATGGCAGATGAAACCCGAAATAGGACCTTTAATTGCCCGTAAGTTCAATTCTCCTGGAGATGTAGAGCTTGCAAGATCTGCTGTTGTTGAATCAGACGGTGTTCAAAAGACAAGGAAGTTGGCGGAAAAGTTTAGAGATGCAGCCTTAGCTCACTTGAGGTGTTTACCTGAATCAGATGCAAGAAGTGCTTTGGAATTTTTAACCAACTCTGTTGTTACTAGAAAGAAATAAGGTGGGTGAATGAATTTATTTATATGTCTATTACACTTTATGACCAATACCGTGTGTATATGATTGTTCCAAATTTATTTGCACGTGGTTTCATATTTCAATGATTGCCTTCTCTTTCTTCTATCTTATATATACTCGTTTGTGAGAGGAGAAAACATGTTCTTTACCACCTACTTACGCACATGCATATAATAATTGTGGATGCTATTTTCCTTTCATGTTGTATTTCTATCTGTGTATGTAGAATCATGTTTAATGGTTTAAAGAGTAATTTAAGGTTGTTATACTAAATTTTGATGGATCTGAAATTTGTTTCGCAGAAAAAAAAAGCTGGGGTATCATCTCTCGTATCTCGAGTGCATCTCAGCATCGGAGAAATTTTTCGATTCGGTCAAAAAAAAATTACATGTATATCTACATGCTGTTATATATCCTGACGATGAATCGCCTTTGATACTTTTCATTTTTTTGTATCGCTGACATACCTCATTCAGAAAGATCTGATACAGATGTTAAGGATCTGGGGAATTTCACAGCCCATTCATTTTGTAAAGTTATTCCGGTTGAATTGTTTATTACTATCCCCGGCAAATTCACATTATAATAAGGACATAACTTCTGCTCATTACCAGTATCCGAGATCATTGAGCAGTAACACCCATATTTCCTTGGAAAGCAAGGAAAATCAATTCAGTGTTGACGATTCTGCAGTTTTCAAATCAACAATAAATACGGAAAGTTTACTCGACGTTGTTAGTGTTGATGAGCTATCTGTTCCCGGAAAGTCAATGAGAAAAATTCAAAAAGGATCGAATAAAGCCAAAACGCTTAGGAATAGAAAGTCAATAAATCGAAAAGTTCTAAAAGTCTTGAAAGCAGGAGTAACGCATAATCCTGGTGATAATAATTCGCAAAGAGTTTTAGACTCCTCAAAAGCATCTTCGCAGAATATGAACTCTTCTCGAAAATGTATTGATGCCCCTGTGCACCCCGTAGAAGATGATAAAGTTCTTACGGCAGATGAGTCCACTTCTCTTGTTCAATTAAGAGAATTCAATTTGTTGTCAATCGACATCGAAATGTATGAGAGAAAGACATCTGAAATAACAGAAATTGGAATATCCATATATAATCCACGGTACCAGAAGACCGCTTTATTTCCCCATATTGTTTGTTTCCATCTCATTATTAAGGAATTTATTAAGCATCGTAATGGTCGTTTTGTCCCAGATGCCAAGGGGAATAATATAACCGGTGTTTCAACAATTGTGACCATGTCAGAAGCAAAAAAAATGGTGGGAACTTTATTAAACAAATTGGGGCCCAAAACAGTAATTGTTGGACACGGCGTTCAGGGGGATCTTAGGCTTCTTCGGAAGCATAATTTTTCATTTCCAAAGCCAATTAGAATCATAGATACACAGAAGCTTTGGAATTATATGTATGTGGGAAAGAATCATAAATCATCGTTGAGCTATGTTCTTAATAAGCTCGGAATTCCACACTCCTTTCTTCATAACGGAGCGAACGATTCATATTTCACGTTAATAGCAAGCTTGATGTTGTGCTCTCCGGGTCTTATGTCTAATATCATAACCCGAAAAACCGTTCCGTGTCAAATCTCAGATCATAAAAAGAAATTGCTCCAAGAAGAAGGAGTCGAATTACCCATGGAAACAATCGTCACTGTCAAATGTGGAGCTTCAGAAGCTGATATAAAGGCTAAAAAGGGACATGGTCATGTGGCAAAATCTAATTCTTTCTATCCTTGGCATGACTATAATAAGAAGGAGTTAGATCAAAGGTTAGATGAACTTCTGAAAAATTGATGCTTTAGGAATTGATTTAGAATATTGCTTTGTCGTTTGGGTTTTTAATATTTTTATGTAACATTTGGGTTTCCTGATCTTATATATGTACGGTTCTCACTATATTCGACGTTATATACAAATGCAATAGTGATGCGGTTATAAATTTTACTTTCTACCTGGTTTAATTTTTGGGCATCTTTACTATTTTAGTTTCTTATTCTAAATTTCGCTACTAACCGATTCAACAAAACTGCATATATGATCAACTGCACTCAATAATTATAGTTTGTCAACATCTTCAAATGTTTTCGGCCTATTTTTCTTTATTACTCTCTATTGTTTCCCTATCTGGGTTTCCAACATCCTGCTTCTTCTCTTCCACTCTTTTGGGTGTAGCATTAGTATGGAGAATATCTTTGTTTTCGAGTGTCACCGACCTTGTCATGTTATTCACTTTGTAAATTCCAACAAGCCTTTCAGCTAACTCAAACATATTATTTCTCAATGAGATAACAACGAATTGTGCATTTTTAGTCTTTCCCTTTATATAATTTGCAACAATACTCACATTCCGGAAATCCAATGCCGCATCTATTTCATCCATAACATACAACGGAGTAGGTTTGTATGCATGAAGAGCAAACACTAAAGCTAAAGAAGAAAGCGTTTTCTCCCCTCCAGATAGATTTCCAATGTTCTTCCATGATTTTCTGGGTGGCATGACAGAGAACAATATACCTTCAGAAAATGGGTCTAAGGAATCCACAAGTTCAAGTTCTGCATTTCCTCCCATGGTAATCATATGATACATTTCCCTTAATGTAGATGAAATTTGAGTGAATCCTGACATAAATTCATCTAGTCTCTTTTTTTTCAAATCCTCGCATTCATTCTTAGCCTTATCCCTTGCTTCAACAGATGTGTTAAGATCAGCTTTCCTCTCTGAGAATTCAGCGTATCTTTTTGTATATTCATAAAGAACATCAAGATCAACCTGTGTACTTTCTATTTGTTGTGACATTTGTGCCACCTCTCTTTTAAGATTAAGCAAATCCGTTGCATCTAGTTCCTCGGGATTGAGTTTTGGAAGCAAGTTTCTATCCTGGATGTATGGTTTTAATTCTTCCTCGTTCATCCAGCCCAAAAGTTTTTTTACATTCCTAAAGGGAAGTTTGCCGTCTTTATCATATATGTCATTAATTCTTCCTTGACAGCTTTCGATAACGAACTTGTATTGATCTGCATCGCCCATTATCTTAATTTCTTGTCTCCTTAAATCATTAATTTCCGTATTGACAGTCTCTATTTCCTCCTCTATTTTCTCTTTTTTATCTACTATATCCGTCTTTTCAGCCTCCAACTGCCTGATTTTCTCCTCCGCATTTTCAAAATTCTTTATTCGATCTGCGTAATCATTTTGAATATCAGAAATTGTATCCTCCGATTTCTTGATCTCTTCTTTGTCAGCAGCAATTCCGTCTGTCAATCTCTTTATTTTGTTCTTTGTTTTACTTATCACTATATCATCCTGTGATTTCTTTTCAAAAAGTATTTCCATTTTTTGTTTGACGGAATCAACTTTGGCCCTTTGCATCTTAAGTTTAACACCACCCACATCCATTATCTTTTGTTGAATACTTGCTATTTGTGTTTTTAATCCCGAACATTCCTTCTCAATTTTAACCTTTTCCTCGCTTAAAGTGTTGATACTTTGTTCGACTTGTTTTATTTGTGCGTATAGCTTATCATTTGCGCCTTTGTTCAATTTCATTTCTTTAAGTCCGTTCTTGGCTTCTTTACCCTCATCCACAAGAGAGTCAATTTCAACCTCAAGTTTAGACGATTCGACACCTATTTGAGGAAGACGATCCTTAAACTCATCTAGTGCCTTTTCCATTTGTTGAAAAGCTGTGGAGGCCTCATTAAATGCTTTTTCCTTGTTTTGAACATCCAAAATTAACGCATTCAGCTGCTCAGGCGTGATTTCATGTGCGCCAGCCGGATGTTTGGATCTAAGCTTCATAGCACCACGAAATACCGAAGATCCACCACCTGACATTGTGCCACTTGCATCCACAAGCTTGCCATCCAATGTAACAACTCTCCAACGACGTCTTCCACCAAATGCAACTCTATTTGCCACTCTTAGATCTTGTGCGACCAAGGTATCGTACATCGATGAATAAAATGCCGGAGCAAATTTACGGTCGACGGGTTCTATCAAATCAAAAAGCCGTGATACATTTTCCGGGGTTTGTATCTTACTCATATTGAAATGACGAAGTTTATTCAAAATTATGAATTTTCCAAAACCTAGACCATTTTTTCTAATATACGAAATGCATTGCTGAGCACATTCAACTGTATCGACTACCATATCATCTAGAGAACCGCCACCTGTAGAAACGGCAACATCATATTTATCATCAATGACACCTAAATCTCCCAACCGACCATGAAATCCATTTAGTCGGCCAGTATCTTTTAAGTGATTTAATGCTCGGAGAACTCTATTTCTAGATTCTGTATTATTCACACGTGATTTTGCATCCTCCATTTTTTGACGAGCAACAGTAAGTTGTCTTTCCATAATATTTAGCTTGTCTGATGCATCCTGTACTTCTGGCTCCCCCAGATCAATTTGATTTTGAACATGTGCGTACTCCTGCTCCAAAATGGATATTTGCTTCTTTTTTGATTGAATAAGCTCGTTCTTTTCGTCCACCGACTGTTCAAGATCCTTCATCTCTTCAATGAAAGCTGATACCTGCTTTTGTAGCATTTCTTGTTCTGATTTCTTCACGTCAATTTCACCCTGTTTCTCATCTATCTTACTCTGCCATGGCTCCAACTCCTGCTGTAAGACTTCCATCTTCTTTGATAAGTCCTTTGTTTTGTCTGACAAGCTCATTTTAATATCATCAAGTTTCTGCTTTTCTTCTTCTAATTTTTGTTGGAGTTCTTTCTCATCGGTTTTATATTTTTGTATATTCTGTTGAGTGATCTCCAATGTTGACCTGCTTTCCTTTAATGAAAGTGTTTGGTTTTCCAAAGACTTTGTTGCCTTTTTACGACTATTTTCTAAATGTTTAAGCTTCTCATCCATAGTCACCTTGTTCTTCTCCATTTTCCTGTGTTCTTTTTTTAGTTTATTTATTTCCCCTTCAGTTAAGTTAAGTTCATTCATTATAGTTTCTTTCTTGGCCTTAAGTTGCGCGATCTTCTTTGCATTAGAAGCTTCCTCAGTTTTGTACTGCTCCAACTTTTTAATCAAATTATCTAAGATTTTCTTATTCTGTTCCAAGCTTTTTTGATCCTTTCTTAACGATAATTGAAGATATATTGTTTTTTTATCTAAGAACTTCTTTTCCTGAGCAAGGTATTCAAGTGCTTCATTTTTTGGCGCCACTAACTCATCTTTGCTCTTTTCCACAAAATCAAAACGTCGCTTCTTTTCAACGCAAATGTCGTTCAATTCTTCAATATTTGTTGTAGCATCTTCAATTGAATTTTTGTACTTCGATGTTCCTATAATATCCTCAAGATACTCTAATAATCCATCGTCACTATCTTTTTCCGCTTTAGGCTTCATTTGGGCAATGCTCTCCACCTCACCCTGTAAGATTAAAAATCTTTTATGATCTAAATCAATACCTTCGCCCTTCAAAATGGAGCGAACACGGGTAAAGTTGCTTGTGTGGTTATTAACATAATAAACTGAACTATTGTTTCTCAAAGCTTTTCGAGAGACAATCAACTGTGAATTTGGAACATCTTCTGTATAACTCCTGCCATGTGCATCGATCTTATCAAGCACTTTCTTGAAATGAACATCTACTCTGCAAAAAGGGAGATTTTTAAATTGCTCTGAGTTATGAATCAACTCCCTAAGCTTGGATTGTCTCATCTTAGATGCTCTGAATCCAAACACAAAAAGTAAAGAATCAATCACATTAGATTTTCCAGAGCCATTTGGACCAACAACCGCACTAAAGGATGGATGAAATGGTCCCACGATTTGCTTTCCTGCATAGGATTTGAAATTTGTAAGCACTAGTCTCTCTATAACAAGTCTTGGTATCGGGGCCTCAGGTTCTGAGGATTCCACTTTCTCTGGAACCTTCATGTCACTTGCAATTGTACGCTTCTTTACTGTATCAGTTTGAGCTCCCCCACCTTCTATAGGAGGTTCTTTATCATTTAGTCTTTCACCTTCAGTGTTCGTCACTGTATTAATAGAATCTCCCGATGCAACAGGTTCAATGCCCACAACTTCGATCATATGCGTACCTGAAATAGCCATCTTATTATCCTCATTTCCATTTGCATTCGCTTCGATTTTAAGTGCCTTCTCTAAGTTCTGATTTGGCGCCACCAGATTATTTGAATCATTATCACTATTCATTTCGACGTCCCCATCCGCGTCCGTCTCTATTGTTGATCTGGAAGCAGCAATTGGAGAGGTATCGCTATCCATCTCCGTCATTGCAAGTTCTAATTCCGTTCAGCACCTTATTTTTAAAGGCGGCAATACTAATTCTGCTGTTAATAAAGATGGTTATTTTGCTCCCCTTCTGAAAGTTAGTTGAGTGTTTATTTAATGCAAAAATAAGATAAATAAAGAGACGAAATAATTCAATAACAGACGCGTTTAGTCTGCCTCGATTTTTTATTAATGCGTCGATCGGCTGGACATGTTTCAGTCGTAACACCGACAATTCGCATACGAGTAAGTGAGCGCTGAAAGAAAAAGAAATCAGACAGGAGGATAGATTACCGATTGAAATTCGTTCAGAGCTACATATTGTAAGACAGTTACGAACTTACTCTTTGGTACAAGATTTAAAAAGCCTGCTTATATTTATAATCTTAATTGTTGATATAATAGACAGGATGATCACCGAGCTTCCAGAACCAAGTATGTTTTATTGTGCATTTGTACGGAAATTGTGTTGTCATACATTTATTTTCCATTAATTTAAATGCATTCAAAGTTTTTGTGCACTGTATATACTAACTTCGGCTTCACTTGATGTTGACATAGTTTCCCGTGATGAAATGAAAAAGAATAATGTGCCCCTTCCTTTCAGGGACAGATGTGCGGGTCTACTTATTCCACTAAATAAATGTCGAAAGGAAGGATGGTATATGCCATGGAATTGTGTCGAAGAAAGACATGATTATGAGCATTGCGAATATTTAGATTTTAAGCGGAGAGTTAAAGAACTAGAGGAGATCAAAAAGGCAAGAGACGCCAAACAATGATTCGCTTTATATCATTTTCGCTAACTAGCTGGTTTACAATAGGGATGGATTGGACAAAATTTGTACCATATTGGATACGATAGTTCTTACTTTTGTTATTGAGCTATTAAACCACTAGCTATATTTATTATTTGGTTGTATCATCAGAATTGGCTATGAAACCATTTCCAATAATTCACGTGTTATGTTAATAACATTTATTTATTTATTAGTCCATTTAACATTGTATCTTTCACCTTGTATCAGATTACCCTATTATATCTGTTATACACTGACCTGTATAACTTCAATATGTAATCAAAAAATTGAGTTACTCAATTGATCAAATCAACGACGATCTGAACTGCCATTAAGTACCTGTAAGCACACTTAACAAAAATTAATTAAGAAAAAAAAATTAATCGCTTAATTGATCGAACCCAGGATCGAACTGGGGACGTTCTGCGTGTTAAGCAGATGCCATAACCAACTAGACCATCCGACC
>ERZ746981.319-NODE-319-length-23308-cov-32.378202_pt1 | contig 23308 bp, 22 predicted proteins | sample MGYA00374948_ERZ746981 | MGnify/ENA primary metagenome ERZ746981 (study PRJEB28757, sample SAMN06711160) | food metagenome | host: microorganism | place: China:Harbin | collected 2017-01-30 | study: EMG produced TPA metagenomics assembly of the Analysis of...
CACCGCGGGGTGGAGCAGCCCGGTAGCTCGTCAGGCTCATAACCTGAAGGTCACAGGTTCAAATCCTGTCCCCGCAACCAATGTATCCTGCTCAATGAACGACTGAAGAACGCCGTGGTCTGGATGGACTGCGGCGCTTTTCCTGTTGGACGAGAAGTTCAGGATAGCCGCGAGGTCTCCTTCGAGGAAGATGGCAAGCTCGCCATCCTGCGGAATCAGTTTGATCCGTGAGACCAGAGCGCGCAGTCTCTCGACCGCCTCAAGGCTCGCATCTTCTTTCTGAAGGTTTTCATAAAGGGCTTCGATGCGTTCCCTGTAGATCACAGCCATGTTCGGGTGCAGCAGGGGAGGCGGCTGGGGTGCATCGGCGAGCAGAGCCGTCAGTTCTTCCTTGCGGGCCTCGAGCCTTCCGATCTTGTCCCTCAGCTTGATTCCAGGCACGCCATCGAGAATGGCCTGAATCGCTTTATCAAGCTCACGATCCACCCGCGGCAACTCGGCACGCATCCCGGCGAGATCTGCGCCTCGCTCCATTCTGACGCGGTTCACCTCCCGGGTGAATTCATCACAGAACTCCTTGAACAGCGCAGGGTCCATGAGGCGCGTCCGCAACCCGTTAAGCACAGACTTCTCGAGCACGTCGCGGCGAATGGTCATGCGATTGTCGCATGTGCCCTTGTTGCGCGCAGTCGAACAGCCGAGCAGAGTTTTCGAGATCATTGAAAAGCCACCGCCACAGCAGCCGCAGCGTGTCATTGCAGTGAAGAGGTGGCGAGGGCGCTTGAGGCTGTTCAAAGGATGGACACCATCGCCACGTGTCTTTTGCGACCACGTTGTTGTTGCCTGACGCGCCTTCGCAGATTCCCACAGTTCCTGCTCAACAATTCGAAGTTCGGGAACCTCCTGCAGGATCCATTCACTTTCTGGATTGAGGCGCGAGACGCGTTTTCCAGTTTCCGGATCCTTCAGATAGCGAAGACGGTTCCAGATCAGCCGACCGATATAAAGCTCGTTGTTGAGGATGCCGGTGCCACGGTCACGGTTGCCGTGGATAGTGGATGGTCCCCACGCTCCGCCCAACGGTCCGACGACACCTTCGGCGTTGAGATCAAGCGCGATCACCCTTGGCGACTTGCCCTGCGCATACTCACGAAAAATGCGCCGCACGATCGCGGCTTCGGTTACGTTGATCGTCCGCTCTCCGCGTACAGCTTCGCCAGCAGCATCGAATTTTCGTACGACGTCATATCCATAGCAAAGACCACCGCCCGATTTGCCGGCTTCGACGCGTCCCCGTATGCCGCGGCGCGTCTTGTCTGCCAGATCCTGCAGAAAAAGGGCATTCATGGTGCCCTTGAGACCGACGTGAAGTTGGGTGACATCACCTTCCGAGAGCGTGATGATCCGCACCCCCGCAAACTTCATTCTCTTGAACAGTCCGGCGATATCTTCCTGATCGCGCGAAAGCCGGTCCATGGCCTCGGCGAGAATGATCGAAAACTTCCCGCGCTGCGCGTCCTGCATCAGCTCCTGAATGCCGGGACGAAGCAGGGAGGCGCCAGAGACAGCTCTGTCGCTGTAGCTGTCGACGACGTTCCAGTCCTGACGGGCCGCATATTCCCGACACAGCCTCAGTTGATCCTCAATGGAGGCATCGCGCTGGTTGTCGGACGAATAGCGGGCGTAGAGCGCAACCTTCATGAAGACCTCCTGTCATTCCTCCGATCGTGTACGGATCGGTCCGTTTTCATGTTCGACATAATCCCGCGCCGCCTGCCGTGCGAGAGCTCGTATCAGCGCCAGCAGCCCCTCACCGGTGCCTTCAGCATGGCCGGCAGGGCTGATAATGACACGGGGCGACGGTGACACTGTAGCGTCTTTTACGCGCATCGTCCTGCCTTTTCTTGAAGCTTAGATAGGTGCCATCGTGCCTCTCATCGGCACATGGGAAAAGAAAAAACCGCAATAAAACAGCAGGATAAGGAGTATGCTAGCGTGTCGGGGCGTGCCCATGTCGGTCGGGGCGGGGTGTTTTATGGCCGAAACATTCACGTTCTTGTGAGACTGCGTAATGATCAGGTCACGAACGGAACAGTCAGTGCGATTCGAATTACTGTGGTTCTTGGCCACCTCCCACCACGGAGTGGCTGTAAAATCGCCTAAAAACAATATACTGCGCAGATCGCACTTCTGTGAGGGTATTATACCTGCGGCGCAGTCTCGCTTCTGCCTCTGCAATTATGACGAATACGCGTCAGTATGGTCTTTTTTCTTGACTCAAAACGGACCGTTTCGTCACTGTGCAGTCTACAGGTCGCGAGCTGTTTCCGGATTGTACACACATTGCAAGGAACTGCTTTATGCTGACACATGCTGGCGGCGCTGCTTTTGCGCGACCGGAGATCAACATCGCTGACGACACGCCGCAGGCGCTGCGCCGTCTGGTGAACGATGCACTTTCCAACGACAGTGCGGATACGTTCCTTGCCTCTGGCGGCGCTTCGGGCCAATTAGAGGCGCTTGTGCAGCGGTGCTGTGAGATGGCGTTCGCAGAGAGCGACCTTGGGGCACGGAGGAACGTTCATCGGGTCCTGCATGACCTGTATGGTCTGCATCTCTCCAGACCACACCCGGGCCTTACTGACAACCAGTACAGCATCGAGATGCTGCGAGCCCGCCGCGCGATCGAAGCGTCGTGGATGGAGTGGGAATTAGGCCAGGTGGGACCGATCCCGACCAACGTCGAGCCGGAGGCAATTGGCGACGCCATTAAATTCCTCTGGAAGAACCATTCCGGGTATAACCACGCGGTGTTCGATTTCATGAAGACCGATGCGTCCCGACCGCAGATCATCAAGTATTTCACCACTGATTACGCGCTCAACATGCGTTTTTATGACTTGATCGTGCTCTCCCTGGTCGGAATCGACGAAGATGTCCGGATGGAGGTGGCGCATAATTTCTGGGACGAGATGGGGCAGGGTAATCCTGCCAGGACGCATGTGCGGCTCTATCGCGACCTGCTGGAGTACCTGCAGATCGAAGACAGTCCGGAGCAGTTTGTCGACGCCCTGGGATGGGAAGGACTCTCTGGCTATAATCTGCTGCTCTATTTCGCCTTCAACCGGCGAGAATACTTCCGCTCGATCGGTGCTCTCGCGATTACGGAACTCTCCGACCCCGAGCAATACGCCAAATTGCTCTCCGGATGCCGTCGCGTCGGTATTGGCAACGACCAGCCATCAATTCTGGATTATTATAGTGAGCATGTCGAGGTCGATGCCCTGCATGGCGATGGCTGGATCGACAATGTCATTGTGCCTGTTCTTCGGCGCTATCCCGGTGAAGCGCGATCGGTGCTGGAGGGTGCGGCAATGCGCCTGAATTCCAGTAAGGCCTACTGGGACTGGCAACTTGCCGAAATGAAAGCCGCCAAACTCGTTTCCCCAGTGGCTTTGGCGGCAGTGAACTAATCGGGTAACGTCACTATATGAACTAACGGTACACTAGATATCGCGTTATTAATTTGCAGAAAGGAAGTTGCTGTGGCTTGCTCTGTGCTTCGAACTTCTTGACGCACAAAACGTTCCGATTATGAATGAGACGGATTGATGCGAATTCCTGTGAGGTCATGGACGTGCCACAGCAAAAACTCCGCAGAAAGCGGAATGGTCTGGATAGTCGGGCTACTCTCTTGACGACAGCGGGCTCTCTTTTTGCCCGCTCGGGTTTCCACCAGGTCAGTGTTGATGACATCGCCGACACCGCGCAGGTCGCGAAGACGGCAATCTACTACCACTTTGGTAACAAAGAGGGGCTGGTGACCGACTTCCTGGAAGGCCATATCGAAACGCTGGAGGCCTCGCTCATTGAGGCCGTGAGCGCGCATAAGGAGCCGAGAGCCCGCCTGCGCGCCGTGTTTGACTGGCATACCGCATGGTTTCGTCAGCCCGATTTTGCCGGATGTGTGTTTTCTCGTGCGACTGAGGAATACAAGGGCAAGCAGGAGGCAATCGTTGAGATTTCGCAGCTGCAGAAGCGCAGCCTGCGGCATGCAATCCGTGCGTTGCTGGAAGCAGATGGGGTTTCGGAGGACCGATCCGACGAACTTGCCCATTTCATGATTTATCTGCTTGATGGCGCTGTCGTCTCTGCAAACGTGCTGGACGAGAAGGATGCTGCTGACCGGGCATGGGGTGCCGCCGAGCGACTTTTGGACGGCGTAAGCAGTCACCAATCGTCTCGGAAAAAATAAAATATGACACGCTCAGTTCGTGCGTGGCATCGCATCACGCACGATATGGCCCGATAGTTTGTTTACGTCACCCTGGGCTGTCTTCAGATTTGATCATGTCGGGCATATTGCAGCGGTCGATCGCACGCCTAACTGAGCGCCGGTCTCTGCGGGCCCGTGCTACGGGCTCAAGTATAGCTTTTCTCCATGAAGCAGGCGGGTTGATTGCTCCATAGGTAACAGTGAAGCGTAATCCAACTGAGAAGCATAAATAGTTCTATCTTTGCAGGCGGCCTTGTTTCGAGACAATCTGGTGTGCGCCAGGAGTCGGTATCGTGGTAATCATGCCTTTATAAGCTAAACAGTTACATCGGCGATGGCGGCTCCTGGAACATCTTCTTGGACGTAATGTTTGTTATCTTTCTTTAAAAATTGCTATTCATTCTGGTTGTGAGTAATGTACCGATCAGAACATCCTGATGAGTTGATGGTACCAGAGAAGTCTGAAGCAGGTCAGACACCAAGCAGAAATACGGGTATCTTTTACGTCGAAACGTCAGCATGGACGCGGGATTGCGCTCTCGCGTGGGTTCTCAAGTTGCTGGATATCGCTCGAAAAAACTCTGCATTCAAAAAAGGAAGAAATCAGATGATCGAGAAAACTAGGTCTACCCCTTTTCCTACTCTTGAACTGGACGACACATCGTGGATTATCCAGTTAAAGAACAGCCTTTATGCTGATCAACGAACCCAGTCTGGTTATTCTGAGTGGAAGAAAAAAGCAGCCGCACTACCAGTTTTCTGGCCGACAATAGGTAGACTTTCAGATGAAATTAAGGAGGTGCTGGATAAAAACGGTGGAGGCTGCGTGGTCAGAGGGATCACTAAAGGTGATGAAGACTTATACCTAAAGAAATGGGCCTTCCTTTTGCTTATGGCTCAGATCGGCGAACCGACTGGGCACGATGACAATCATGCTCTCGTGTGGGATGTGAAGCATCGGGGGCAGGTGATTTCTCGTGAAGTGACATTTTCAGAACGCACGGGAGAGGCTCCATTCCATACAGACTCTGCTTTCGCCGCACATCCAGAACCATTCTTCGCGTTACACGCAATTCGGGCAGCACAATGTCAAGGAGGACTGTCGCGCGTCATCGAGATAAATAGTCTTAAAAGGCAATTAAATTCTGTGAGAGACGGCGACGTTCATATGTCAGTAATGGAAGAAAACTTATTTCCATTTCGGACTCCAGGTGCCTTCTCTTCAGAAGAAAAAATTGTATGGGCACCAATATTAGAAGGTAATACTATAAGATTCAGATACGATTCAATTCGCCGTGGACTGGTTGATTCGATGCATGACAATAGGATTTCGACTCAGATGATTGAGAGTCTGGAGTGGTTCAACGAATTTGTTGAGACACGAGCTGTTTATGAAGAGTTTCGATTGAACGATGGTGAAACAATGATTTTCGACAATAGACGTGTTCTGCACGCTCGGACAGATTACGAGGACGTTGAGCGACATCTTCTCAGAATTCGTGTATCGTAAACGTCTAATTTCCGGTTGACCTTCTGTAAGGCACAGTGTGGTGGCAAGTCTGGTTTATTCATCAGAAAACGATAAATATAGATCGCCACATGCGCGTACTAAAGGCATGACATTGACGATGATCGGTGTGGCTATGTCGGTAATAGATACGACAATTGCCAACACAGCTCTGCCCACGATCGCGGAATCTCTTCATGTTTCGTTTGGTGCCTGCGTGTGGGTGATCGCATCGTATCAGATTGTGGTATGTGCGCTTCTCTTGCCCTGCAGCGTTCTGAGTAGGCGGCTTGGCAGCCGGAAAGTCTTTTTGGTTGGGAGTTTGCTCTTTTCACTCGCTTCATTCGCTTGTTCTGTCACTCACAGCCTGGCAGTTTTGACATTTGCTCGTGCCATCCAGGGATGTGGAGCTGCCGGGATCATGAGTGTCAGCATGGCGCTAATAAAAGCAATGTATCCGCCAGAACATCTCGGTCGCGCTATGGGATTTAATGCGCAAGTAGTGGCCATTTCGGCGCTAATTGGCCCCCCTGCGGCATCGGGTATAATCTCGGTATTAGGTTGGCCATGGATATTTGGTATCAATGTTCCATTCGGACTCTTCATCGTCTTGTTCGGTAATAAATGGCTGCCAGATACCCAGATTTCGACTGAACGGTACTTTGGTGTCGTGCATATGGGATTGTTCGCCTTCGCTGTAGGTATGCTATCTCTCGTCGTGCTTCTGCCTTCTGCGACCCTGCTTCAAAATCTTATTCTGGTTGGGATGTCGGTCTTAGCGGGGACCGCTTTTTTTATCCGCGATCGTGGTTTCGCTCGGCCTCTTTTTCCATATAGTCTTTATGCGGACCGTGTCATCGCCTTGGCTTCCCTGAATTCGGTGTGCTCTTTTGCGATGCAGGCTAGCGCTTTCGTGGCTTTGCCATTTCTTCTTGTCGAAAGAATGAATGAAAGTATCGGCTTAAGTGGAACCGTAATAGCTGTGTGGCCGGCAACAATTGCCGTGTTTGCACCATTTATCGGACGGCTTTCAGATCGATATTCTTCCGCTATACTGTGTAAATACGGAATGATATTACTGGGCCTTGGATTCTCTATTTTGGTGTTTGTATCGACAATTTTAAACGCCATATCGAGTTATGCTGCTCTGAGCACCATTTTGTTTGCCTTGTTTGTCTGCGGGGCTGGGTTTAGTCTATTTCAAGCCCCCAACCTCCGTGAGATTATGTCGAGAGCCCCTGTTAAAATGAGCGCTGATGCATCCGGCATAGTAGCGATGTCGCGAGTTGCAGGTCAGCTTGTCGGTGTACTCGTTGCAGCATTCATATATAGAACGTTTTCAGGTTATGCGACCAATATTATCTTTTTCTTTGCCGTCTTACTTGCGTTGGTTGGTTTCGTCATTAGCCAAAAGCGTGAGCATATGTCTTAGGGACTCTTAGATCAAGAACTGAGTAAGTCCGCCCTCACGAGAAACAAGTTCTCTGTTATCTATTAGCCTTTTATAACCTAACAGGTATTGCGCGGCGATTTTGTGTATTCAGTAAAGAACATATAATGCTGACGATAAGGCTCCATATTATTTGTTTTCATTAAAAAGAGAATAAACGTTTACCGCAATAAGGAACGATATGTGGCTTCTACGAAGAGAGACAGGCACGTTTTATAGACGATATTTGCGAAACATATCTTTGTTGTAGCCCATTGCCTGGTTAATTTACGCCCATGCCAGTTTATTCACGCTCGCGTACGCCCATACCGTCGATCGAACGGGAAACAGCTTGAAGTGATGGTATGGCCACGGTGCAGAGTTCCTCCATGCTCAGGAGGAATTCATGTCTGGTTCTCGTATCCTGTGGGGGCAGCTCTGCCTCTGTTTCCTGATTGTATTTATGGCGTGGTGGGCTGCGACGCAGTGGGTTGCCTGGCGCCTCGCATTTCAGCCCGAACTCGGTCCGCCATGGACGATGATCGCGGGACGCTGGCCCGTCTATGCGCCCTTCCTGTTTTCATGGTGGTGGTACGAATTTGACGCCTACGCGCCACACATTTTCGTCGAAGGCGGGTGGATTGCCGGGTCCGGCGGGGTACTGGCTTTCCTGACCGCTGTGGTCCTGTCCGTCAGGCGCGCGAGGGAGAGCAAACGTACCGCGACCTATGGTTCCGCCCGCTGGGCCGAACGCGGCGATATCGAGCAGGCCGGACTTCTTGGGCAGGATGGCGTGGTGCTGGGGCGGTGGGAGCGCGACTATATCCGGCATGATGGCCCGGAGCATGTGCTGTGTTTCGCGCCGACGCGCTCGGGCAAGGGCGTGGGGCTGGTGATTCCGACGCTGCTGACCTGGCCGGGTTCAGCCATCGTTCACGATATCAAGGGCGAAAACTGGTCCATTACGGCCGGGTTCCGGGGTCGCTTTGGCAGGCTGATCCTGTTCGATCCGACCAATCCGGCATCCTGCGCTTATAATCCCTTGCTGGAAATCCGCCTTGGCGAGTGGGAAGTGCGAGATGCCCAGAACGTCGCAGACGTGCTGGTCGATCCAGAAGGATCGCTGGAGCGGCGGAATCATTGGGAGAAAACCTCGCACTCCCTGCTGGTGGGAGCAATCCTTCACGTTCTCTATGCCGAGCCCGATAAATCGCTGCGCGGTGTCGCCAGCCTGCTGTCCGACCCGAAACGCTCGATCGCGGCCACCCTCGTCGTCATGATGGGCACGCGGCATCTCGGTGCGCGCGGCGTCCATCCCGTGGTAGCGTCGGCTGCGCGCGAATTGCTCAACAAATCCCCCAACGAGCGCTCTGGCGTGCTGAGTACGGCCATGTCGTTCCTCGGCCTGTATCGCGACCCTGTTGTCGCCGAGGTGACGAGCCGCAGCACCTGGCGGATTGGTGATCTCGTCAATCCGGCCCGACCGACGACGTTGTATTTCGTTGTTCCGCCCTCAGATATCAGTCGCACAAAACCTCTGATCCGGCTGATGCTCAACCAGATCGGGCGCAGGTTGACCGAGGATCTGTCCGGGGCAGGGGACCGGCAGCGTCTTCTGCTGATGCTCGACGAATTTCCGGCGCTGGGGCGGCTGGATTTCTTCGAAAGCGCCCTTGCCTTCATGGCCGGCTACCGGATCAAGGCATTTCTGATCGCGCAGTCGCTCAACCAGATTGAAAAAGCCTATGGGCAGAATAACTCGATCATCGACAACTGCCATGTCCGCGTCAGCTTCGCGACCAACGATGAGCGCACGGCCAAACGTGTGTCCGATGCGCTTGGCACCGCAACCGAAATCCGCTCGCAGAAAAACTATGCCGGCCACCGCCTTTCCCCCTGGCTCGGGCACCTCATGGTGTCCCGTCAGGAGAGCGCACGGCCACTGCTGACCGTCGGTGAGGTCCAGGAACTGCCGGCAACCGACGAACTGGTCCTGCTTTCGGGCATGTCGCCCATTCGGGCGAAGAAAGCCCAGTATTTCCGCGACACCCGGTTTCGGGAGCGGCTCGTGCCAGCACCTGAGACGGGCACGCGCGGCCTGCCGGTCGCGCCAGACGACTGGACCGGGCGCCCGCAGCCGTCAAAACCGGAAGTGAAACCCGATACGCCCGAGGACGCGGTCAAAGAAGCGGGTGAGGAAGAAGATCCCGTCGGCACCGAGGCGCGTCGGCAGCCGGAAATGGATGTGTCGGAGGAACCAGATCTGCCGCCGCAGGACGATGGCGACCCCGCGCGTGAAGCGCCCATGCGCGAGCGTGAACGCGATCCGATGGAAGAGGAAGACCTCCACGCCGTGCTGACGGCGGATCTCGCCCGCAAAGCGCGCCAAGCTGCCCTCGATCCCGGCAATGATCTGGGGATGTCATGAGCGGCGCGCGTCAGAAGAAGAAGCGGCTTTCGGTCTATCTGGAGCCGCATCTCTGGAAGGGGCTGCGGACGCAGGCCGCCCGACGGTCGATGTCGGACTCTCTGCTGGCCGAAGCCGCCATTGCCGCCTGGCTTGACCCGGAAGGCGCGGGTGGTGACCCCAAAGCGTCGCTCGAAGCCGCCGTGCAGCGGCTCGACCGTCGACAGGCGCGGATAGAACGTGACCTGTCGATCTCGGTCGAGACGCTCGCGCTGTTCATCCGGCTCTGGTTCACCAGTATGCCGGCTCTCACGGACAGCATGGCGGCCGCGGCGCGTGCCCAGGGGGCGGAGCGCTACGACCGGTTCGTCGAGATGCTGGGCAGGAGACTGGCCAGCGACAAGCGGTTCCGGACAGATGTCGCACGCGAGCCAAACGAGGGTGACCAGACTGTGGGCGGGGCGGAGTGAGGAACCACGTCCGACACGCCCGGTCAGATCAGCGAGAGAATGCGTTGGCCAGTCGATGTTCATCCCCCTTTCTGGCCGACGGTTCTTTTCTCCCGGTCCTGGCCGCATTTCGCCTGGAAGGCGCCTGTTTCTCCCCGGACGGGGGGACAGGCGCAATGGTTTCCTCCCCGACCTCGTCGCTTCGGGAGGCACGTTTTCCAAGGCCAATCTTCTGCGCTACCTGACGTCGCATTTCCGTATAATTCGGTGCGACGGTCGGATATTCATCGGGCAGTCCCCATTTGGTCTTGTAGTCTTCGATCGTCATGCCGAAAGCAGCGGTCAGATGACGCTTGAGCGATTTCAGATGTTTGCCGTCTTCCAGGCAGATGATGTAATCGGGGAATACGGATTCCTTGATCGGAACTGCGGGTTGCTGTTTTTTCTCGACTGCCCGAGCAATTGGCGCAGGCGTGATTTCCGCTGCTCTGTCAATGGATATGGACTGTTCGGTTTGTTTCGGACCCTGGGGAGCGTCACTGACTGTTTCGGATGCCATGAGTCCGATAGTGCCCGACACTGGCTGCTCTTCAGAAAACGATGCATAGAGCCGACGCACGAGTTCCGGGAGCTGTTCGGTCTCCACTTTCGTTGTCGCGAGATGGGCCGCCACGATCTGGGCCGTCGCATTCAGACGACCGAGAATGATGTCCTTGTCGCTGCTCAATAGGGTAGTCCTCAATAACAGGATGTGAATCGTTACAAGCTTCGGAAAGCCAGCATTCTACCAGAAGAGTTACGTTCCGCCGATTCAAGCACGCGTCGTGCCTCCAGGGCAACTTTTAGATGGTGCATAACCCCGGTGCGTCTTGTGCCGAAATCACTGTGATTGCGGCGGCTTTCGGGGTGGTCAGCGTGATCAGTCCAATTGCGTTCGTGTAATTCATCACATTAATTGGTAAAACCTGATTCAGACGACTATAAGTATTGCGTCTATACCATTTGTCGGCGTGTCCTGGGTTGTTTGGCAACGTTTCTCGCTGTTGCTGACGAAGGTTCTCTTTCGGTGACATGAATCACCGGCTCAGCCATATTATAGCCCTTTCAACTCGCTCCTGTTTCCGTCCGGAATGGCGTCAAGGCTGACGACTTAACATACTGATAATACGTTAGAAATTTAACGTCCTACGCCTCCACCAGTTTGTATACGCCCACACACGCCCCGGTACGATGATCGTCGATTTTCTTGTTGCGATCCGGCAACGCGTGCCTCCTCTATTTGTCCCCGTTGCGGTCCGGAACGGCCGGGCCGTGCTCGACAACGGGGTCTCCAATGCACATCCATGCGACGACGAACGACGCAGTGGCGCGTGGTTTTTCCATGCTGCGCACTGCCATGGGAGGAGCGATCACAGGACAGCTTGCCGACCCGGCGGTCGTCGAGGTGATGCTCAATCCTGACGGACGGCTGTGGGTTGACCGTCTGTCGGACGGACTGTCCGACACGGGCGACAGGATCTCACCCGCCGATGCCGAGCGGATCGTGCGGCTGGTCGCGCATCATGTCGGGGCGGAAGTCCATGAAGGGGCACCCCGTGTGTCAGCGGAACTGCCGACCGGCGAGCGTTTCGAGGGATTGCTGCCGCCTGTGGTGACGGCCCCGAGCTTTGCGATCCGCAAGCCCGCCGTGGCCGTGTTCACCCTCGACGATTATGTCGATGCCGGAATTATGACGGCGGGTCAGGCGGCGTTTCTGCGCCGCGCTGTCGCCGAGCGGAAGAACATTCTGGTCGCGGGTGGGACCAGCACGGGCAAGACGACGCTGGTCAACGCCCTGCTGGCTGAGGTGGCGAAAACCGGGGATCGCGTTGTCCTGATCGAGGACACGCGCGAACTGCAATGCACGGCGCCCAATCTCATCGCCTTGCGCACCCGTGAAGGCGTGATCACCCTTTCGGAACTCGTCCGCTCCGGTCTCCGCCTGCGCCCGGACCGTATTCCCATCGGTGAGGTGCGTGGGGCCGAAGCGCTCGATCTGGTCAAGGCATGGGGTACCGGGCATCCGGGCGGTGTCGGCACGCTGCATGCCGGATCGGTCCTGGCGGCCCTGTATCGTCTGGAGCAGCTGATCCAGGAGGCGGTGGTGACAGTGCCACGCGCCATGATCGCCGAAACCATCGACGTGATCGCGGTCCTGTCTGGACGCGGTCATGCCCGTCGGTTGTCCGAACTCGCAACGGTGGACGGGCTGGATCCCGCCACAGGCGATTACCGCCTCTCGTTGTTCGATGCCTCCGCCGATGAAGACGGGCGGTCGCTTTCTCCCAACCTTCCCAGCATCGAGGACACACTCTGATGTCGCAGACCCTGTCCGCGCGCGTCATGACGCGCGCCCATACCAGTCGCCTGTCCCGCCTGACCAGCATGACGGGCGTCGCATTGTTTGCCGCCACGTCTTCCGCCTGGGCGTCCGGGTCCGGAATGCCCTGGGAGGAACCGCTGAACCAGATCCTGGAATCCATTCAGGGACCGGTGGCGCGCATCGTGTCGGTGATCATCATCACTGTGACCGGCCTGACGCTGGCCTTCGGGGAAACCTCGGGCGGGTTTCGTCGCCTGATCCAGATCGTCTTTGGCCTGTCCATCGCTTTTGCAGCGTCGAGCTTCTTCCTGTCGTTCTTCTCCTTCTCCGGCGGAGCACTGATCTGATGGCGGGATATGACGACGACGCAGTGCCGGGCTTCCATGTCCCGGTGCATCGCTCCCTGACCGATCCGATCCTGCTGGGCGGCGCGCCCCGGACGCTGGCGATCGCCAACGGCACGCTGGGTGCTGCGATTTCTCTGGGTCTGCGCCTTTGGCTGGTCGGGGCCGTGTTCTGGATCATCGGGCACACGCTCGCGGTCTGGGGAGCGAAACGCGATCCGCTGTTCGTCGAGGTGGGGCGGCGGCATCTGCGCTACCCCGCCTGGCTCAGGGCGTAGGGAGGGCAGGGCGATGATGTCCCTTGGCGAATATCGCAATCGTGCGGCACTTCTCTCGGATTATCTGCCGTGGGCCGCGCTTATCGAAAAAGGTATTGTCCTGAACAAGGACGGTTCCTTCCAGCGCACGGCACGCATCCGTGGTCCCGATCTGGACAGCGCGACCCCTGCCGAACTGGTGGGTGTCACGGGACGCCTGAACAATGCGTTGCGGCGTCTGGGTTCCGGCTGGGCCGTGTTCGTGGAAGCGCAGCGCGTGCCGGCAACAGTGTATCCCGAGAGCGATTTCCCCGATGCTGCGAGCCAGATGGTCGATCTGGAGCGTCGGGAGCAGTTCGAGGACGAGGGTGCGCATTTCGAGAGCCGGTATTTCCTGACCCTGGTCTGGCTGCCGCCGGCGGAATCGTCCGACCGGGCGTCGCGGTTTCTCTATGAGGGCAGGGAGCACGACGGGCCGGACCCGCACGGCATCCTGAATGCCTTCATCGATCGCAGCGACAGGCTTCTGGCTTTGCTGGACGGGTTTATGCCGGAGGCTGCCTGGCTGAATGACGGCGAGACGCTGACCTATCTGCATTCGACTATTTCGACGCGGAACCAGCGGGTCCGGGTGCCCGAGATTCCGATGCACCTTGACGCCTTGCTGGTGGACCAGCCGCTTTCGGGCGGGCTGGAGCCGAAACTTGGCGATGCGTTTATCAAAACCCTGACGATCACCGGTTTCCCGTCGCGGACTTTCCCCGGCATCCTGGACGACCTGAACCGGCTGGCAATGCCCTATCGCTGGTCCACCCGCGCGATCCTGCTCGACAAGACCGACGCCACCAAGGTGCTGACGAAGATCCGGCGGCAGTGGTTCGCAAAGCGCAAGAGTATCGCAGCCATTGTTCGGGAGGTGATGACCAATGAGGCATCGGTTCTTGTAGACAATGATGCCTCCAACAAGGCGGCCGACGCCGATCTGGCTTTGCAGTCCCTTGGTGCTGACGATGTCGGGCAGGCCTATATCACAGCAACTGTCACGGTCTGGGACGGTTCAGCCTCCATCGCGGCCGAAAAACTCCGTCTTGTCGAGAAGATCATTCAGGGGCGCGACTTCACCTGCATGACGGAGAGCCTGAACGCCGTGGAAGCCTGGCTCGGGAGCCTGCCGGGCCATGTCTACGCCAATGTCCGCCAGCCACCGGTCTCGACCCTGAATCTGGCGCATATGATTCCGTTCTCAGCTGTATGGGCCGGGCCGGAGCGGGACGTTCATTTCAAGGCGCCCCCGCTCTTCTACGGCAAGACCGCCGGGGCCACGCCGTTCCGGTTTTCGCTCCATGCCAGCGACGTTGGCCACACGCTGATCGCAGGACCGACCGGGGCGGGCAAATCGGTTTTGCTGGCCCTGATGGTGCTTCAGTTCCGTCGCTACGTGGGGGCGCAGATTTTTGCCTTCGATTTCGGCGGTTCCATGCGCGCCGCGACCCTCGGCATGGGTGGGGACTGGCACGATCTCGGTGGCGGAGTGTCGGATGGTAATGGTGAAACTACGACCGTAGCACTCCAGCCTCTGTCACGGATTGACGATCCCGACGAGCGGAAATGGGCCAGTGAATGGCTCGGCCAGATCCTCGCTGGCGAGGGCGTGACGCTCACCCCCGAGGTGAAGTCTTACCTCTGGTCGGCGCTGAATTCGCTGGCATCGTCACCCGTCCATGAACGGACCCTGTCAGGACTGGTCGCACTGCTCCAGTCGAATGCGCTGAAGCAGGCGATGGCGCCCTACTGTCTGGGCGGTCCCTATGGCCGCCTGCTCGACGCTGACACCGAACGCTTGGGCGACGCTGATGTCGTAGTGTTCGAGACGGAAGGGCTGATCGGCTCCGGGGCTGCGTCATCCGTGCTGTCTTACCTGTTTCATCGCATCGAAGGGCGACTGGACGGGCGACCGACCCTGCTGGTCATTGATGAGGGCTGGCTGGTTCTGGATGACGGAAATTTCTCCGGGCAGCTTCGCGAATGGCTGAAAACGCTGCGTAAGAAGAATGCCAGCGTCATCTTTGCCACGCAGTCCCTGTCGGACATCGCCAACAGTCCGATCGCACCGGCCGTCGTGGAAAGCTGCCCGACGCGGATTTTCCTGCCCAATGAGCGGGCCATCGAGCCGCAGATCATGTCGCTTTATCGGGACTTCGGCCTGAACGACCGGCAGATCGCCATCATCGCCCGCGCCGCGTCAAAGCGGGAGTATTACTGCCAGACGCAGCGGGGCAATCGCCTCTTCGAACTGGGGCTCGGGCCTGTCGCTCTGGCGTTGTGCGCTGCGTCCGGCAGCGACGACCACCGGCTGATCGATCAGGTGCTGGCGGAATACGGGCAGGGTGGCTTTCTCCCAGCCTGGTTCGAGGCGCGTGACGTGTCATGGGCGGCGGACCTTCTGCGGGAAAGAGACATGCCATGACGGAAAAACATTTCTGGCTTGGGACCGAATTTTTCGCGCGTGTGAGAGAAAAGTATTTCCGTCGCACGGCTCTTGTTGCCTCTATCGCTCTGGTGGGCGGCGCAACGTTCGATCTCTCACGCCCCGCTTATGCCCAATGGGCGGTGTATGACGGCGCGAACCATGTCCAGAACGTCCTGATCGCGGCGCGGACACTCCAGCAGATCGACAACCAGATCACCTCTCTCGCCAATCAGGCGCAGATGCTGGTCAACCAGGGGAAGAACCTCGCCACCCTGCCACTGTCGACACTCTCGACATTGCAATCGACGATTTCCCAGACCACGGCTTTGCTCGCACAGGCACAGAACATCGCCTACAGCGTCCAGTCCGTCGAGCAGCAGTATCAGCAGGCGTACACGCCCATCTCTTCGGGCATGTCAGACAGCACCCTGTTCAGCCAGGCGCAGACACGATGGCAGAACTCCGTTGGCGGGTTCGAAGATGCTCTGAAGCTTCAGGCCCGCGTGGTTGGCAATATCCCCACGGACAGTTCCGCCATGACGCAACTGGTGTCAGCCAGCCAGAACTCCACGGGCGCGTTGCAGGCGGCACAGGCGGGCAACCAGTTGCTGGCGCTTCAGTCCCGGCAGCTCTCCGATATCCAGGCGGAACTGGCCGCCAATGGCCGGGCTGCGGAACTCGAGCGTGCCCGCCAGGCTGCGAACGAAGCGGGAGCCGAGGCACAATACCAGCATTTCGCGCAGTATGACGCCTATGTGCCCGAGGCGGTCTCTGTTCCGGGTTCGGGAGACTGATTGATGGACACGAGCAATGTCGGGATCATCGACGGTTTTCTGAATACTTTCGAGACAACCATCGATTCCGGGTTTGGACTGCTACAGGGCAGCGTCGTGTCCCTCGCCGGATCGCTGTCCGTGCTCGATGTTCTGCTGGCGGGCCTGTTCTGGGCCTGGGCGGTGGATGAGGACATCGTCCAGCGTCTGGTCAAGAAGACACTCTATGTCGGCTTTTTTGCCTTCGTCATCGATCATTTCAGCCACCTGGCGAGTATCGTCTTCAACAGTTTCGCCGCGCTCGGTCTTAAAGCCGGCGGGGGAACGCTGACACTTGCCGATTTCATGCATCCGGGACGACTGGCCGCGACCGGCCTGTCCGCAGCACAACCGCTGCTCGATGCGGCCAGCAAACTGGCGTTCTCCTTTGGCGCAATTGCCAGCATCGTGCAGATACTCGTGCTGCTTTTGTGCTGGGTCATTGTGCTTGCGGCATTTTTCATTCTCGCGGTGCAGCTCTTCGTCGCGATTGTCGAGTTCAAGCTCACCAGTCTCGCCGGCTTCGTGCTCATCCCGTTCGCCCTGTTTAACCGGACGGCGTTCCTGGCCGAGAAGGTGCTGGGGAATGTCGTCTCCTCCGGCGTGAAGATCATGGTGCTGGCCGTCATTTCCGCCATTGCCTCTGTTCTTTTCAAACAGTTCGAGACCTCCTACGGAAACAGCGCCCCCACGATCGGTCAGGCGCTGTCGGTCGTGCTGGCGTCACTCTGCATTGTCGGACTTGCGATCTTTGGCGGCTCCCTCGCCAACGGTCTGATCTCGGGTGCGCCGCAGCTTGGAGCGGGTGCTGCCGTAGGCACCGGCATGGCCGTCGGCGCCATGGGAGCGGCCGCGGTCGCCGCACCGGCTGCCATCGCGTCCGGTGGAGGCGCAGCTCTGGCCGCGACGGCTGCCGCAGCGCGTGGGGGAGCCGCCGCAGCAGGGGCCGCGTCGAGCGCTTATTCCATGGGCGCCATGAGTGCCGCCGGTGGAAGCGCCGGCGCGCGCATGGCGGCAGGGCTCGGTGGTGTCGCGCGAGCGCCGGGTGCCGCGGCCATGAACGCCGCGAAGAGCAAGGCGTCGGGTGCTGCCGCCTCCATGAAACAAAGTTATGGCGCCGGGGCGCGAAGTGCCTTCACCGCGACAGGAGGACGCTTCACCGGCGGAGCCGGGTCCTCTGACAGCACCAATGCTGCCAGCGGTAATTCCGGCGGTCCGTCAGGCAGCGAGGGCAGTGGGAGCAGTGGGGAAGGGGGCGGCTCCGGTCCCGACGGCAAACCACCCCGCTGGGCGAAGAAAATGAAGCGTCGCAATGCCGCGACCCATGCTGCCGAGGCTGCGCATGTCATCCGCTCCGCCGACGGCGGTGGCGGATCCGCATCCATTGATCTTTCGGAGAAGCAATGATGTTCCGTCGTTCCACCACACGTTACGGGATCACGCCCGAGCCCGTGACACCCTATCAGCAGGCAGCCCAGATCTGGGACGAGCGGATCGGCTCCGCACGGGTGCAGGCCCGGAACTGGCGGCTGATGGCCTTCGGCAGTCTGTTGCTCTCGGCAGCACTCGGGGTCGGCCTGGTCTGGCAGTCTGCCCGTGGTACCATCGTGCCCTGGGTCGTACAGGTCGACAAGCTTGGCCAGGCGCAGGTGATCGGTCCTGCGACAGCGGTCTATGTCCCGACTGATCCGCAGGTGTCGTGGTATCTGGCACGCTTCATTGAAGATGTGCGCAGCCTGTCCGCCGACCCCGTCGTTGTGCGGCAGAACTGGCTCCGGGCTTACGACTTCACCATGATTTCCGGCGCACAGGCGCTCAATGACTATGCCCGCCTCAACGATCCGTTCTCGCGGATCGGTCATGAGCAGGTCGAGGTCGATGTGTCGTCGGTGATCCGGGCCTCGCCCGGCAGTTTCCGCGTCGCCTGGACCGAGCGGCATTACCGCGACGGGGCGTTCACCGGCACCGAACGCTGGACCGCCATTCTCACGGTCATGATCGTCACTCCGCACACAGCCGATCGCCTGCGGAAAAATCCGCTCGGCATTTTCGTCACCGCCATCAACTGGTCGAAGGAACTCGGACAATGATCCGTATGGTCTTGCGCGCCCTGCCGCTGGCGCTGCTCACCCTGTCTGCCTGCGCCGGACAGTATCATCCGCCCGCTATCCGCTATGATGACGCAGTGCGGGCGACACGCCTGGCAGATCCGCCCAAACCGGTGCAGGTGGTGGAAGTCGCCCGACCTCTGCCTTTGCCGGGACAATTGAAGCCGCTTCCGCCCCGCGGTCTGCGGAGGCGGCATGTCGCTCCCGACGTCGCCGACCCGACCGTGCGCGTCGTCCAGGCCAATCTGGCCGCGCGGATCCAGCCGACCCGGGCGGGATTTATCAATGCCGTGCAGGTCTATCCCTACAGTGCGGGCGCGCTCTATCAGATCTATGCCTCGCCCGGCGACATCACGGACATCATGCTCCAGCCGGGCGAGAAGCTCGTCGGCAGCGGGCCGGTTGCCGCCGGTGACACGGTCCGGTGGGTGATCGGCGACACCTCAAGCGGCTCTGGGGCAGCCAAACGTGTTCACATCCTGATCAAGCCGACCCGCCCCGATCTTACGACCAATCTGATCGTCAATACCGATCGCCGGACCTATCTGGCGGAACTGCGCTCGACCCCCGCGACCTATATGGCGTCCGTGTCGTGGGATTATCCCGAGGATGATCTGATCGCGCTGCACCGGCAGGATGAGGCGGCAGAGGAAGAAGCGCCGGTGGAGACCGGGCTCGACCTCGACGATCTGCATTTTCGCTATGCCATCCAGCCTGCGAAAGGGGGAGTCCCACCGTGGCTGCCTACGCGCGCTTTTGACGACGGACGTAAGGTTTATATCGCGTTTCCGAGCGGGATCGGGCAGGGGGATCTGCCGCCACTCTTCGTGCTGGGGCCTGACGGCAGCCCGGCTTTGGTCAATTATCGGATCCGTCAGAACTGGATGATCGTCGACCGGCTGTTCGCCGCAGCCGAACTGCGCCTCGGGGACAAGACCAGCGAGCAGCGGGTGCGCATCGTCCGCACGGACGGGCGACCGTCATGAGCGAGGACAGAGAGGAGGGGGCAGGACCGGACACGGCTCCGCGTCCTGACCAGAGTGCTCCGTCCAGTGGGGGAACCTCAGCGCTCCCCGATCTGCGCCTGCGCGCCGAGCGGCCGCGCGTGGTGCGCCTGTCGCGAACCGTGATCTGGTCACTCGGGGGGACCGGTGTCATCGCCGTGGCGTTCGCCCTCGGCTATGCATTGGAAGCCAGCCATCGGCCACCAGCGACGCCAGCAGGTTCGGAGAATGCGTCACCGCCATCGGCGGCAGGTCTGGACAACCTGCCGAAAGATTATGCGGGTGTGCCGAAACTGGGACCAGCGCTGCCCGGTGATCTGGGACGGCCGATCGTGCATGCGCAGCAGCAGGGCAAATCAGTTCCCACCAACGCCATCGGCGCTGAGGACGCGCGCCGGGCACAGCAGGAGATTTACGCCGCTATTGGCAGCAAGCTTTTCGCCGCCGTCGAGACCCGAGACCAGCATGACGGGCAGCCGGTTCAGACGGTAGCCACAGCGTCGTCCGGTCAGACACAGGGAACTCCGGATTCAGGAGCACAGGCTGGAAACCGTGCCTTCCTCGCGGGCCAGCCCGATCGGCAGATCATCAGTCCTGACCGGATCATGCCGCTCGGTTCGCCTTATATAGTGCAGGCGGGAACCGTGATTGCCGGGGCGCTGAATACGAAAATCAGTTCCGATCTGCCTGGCCAGATCGTCGGTCATGTCACGCAGAACGTCTATGACAGCCCGACCGGGCGCTATCTCCTGATCCCGCAGGGCAGTACGCTGTTTGGCGCCTATAACAGCGGCATCTCCTTCGGGCAGCAGCGCACCCAGATCATCTGGACCCGGCTGATTTTCCCGGACGGCGAGAGCCTCGTGCTGGAGAAGCTGCCGGGTGCGGACGCGATCGGCCAGTCCGGCCTGTCCGATGAGGTGAACAACCACTGGGGCCAGTTGTTCAAAGCGGCCCTGGTGACCACGCTCCTCAGCGTAGGGTCCGAAGCCGGAACGAGCCAGAGTGAGAACAATCTGGCTCAGGCCATTCGCAGCGGCGCCAGCAACGGGTTCTCTCAGGTGGGCTACCGGCTGGTCGACCGTTCCCTTGATATTCAACCGACCCTCACCGATCGCCCCGGCCTTCCGTTCACGCTTCTGCTGGGGCGCGATCTGATTCTCAAACCCTATGTTCCGAAAGGAGACCATCAGAATGGATAAGCTTCGCATCACCGCAATCCCCGACAATCGTCCGGTCCGGATGACGATCGCGTTTCCTGCGGAAATTCACCGCGACCTTCTCCTCTACGCCCGCTTTCTCGCAGAGGAAAGCGGTGGAGACGCCACTGTCGGTAAGAATCCCGCTCGTCTGGTTCCCATCATGGTTGCCCGGTTCATCGAACGTGACCGCGTGTTTCTGAAGAAACGGAAGGAGCAAAGCGAAAAGCAGTGAGAGCAGGAATTCAATAAACCGATCGTTCCGTATTGTGGCGTTCGGGCAAGACATGCCATGATCGCCTCGTTCATTCCCGGTGTGGGGGATCACAATGATGGACGAGGCGGCAACTGCATTTCATGAGGGCGAACGGCGTGCGCAGGCGCGGGCAGCAGTGAGGCCGCCTTCGAGCACTTTCATTCGCGCCTTCATGACGGAGCAGCATCGTACTTTCTTTGCGTCGCTGCCTTACGTGGTGCTGGGCGCACTTTCTCCCGACGGATGGCCGGTTACCACCCTCGCAACCGGTGTTCCAGGCTTCCTTTCAAGTCCTGACGAAACCACACTTCAGCTTGCGTGGCAGCCAATGTCCGGCGATCCTGTGGCCGAGGCGATCGCGTCGGGACGTCCGATGGCTATGCTTGGCATCGAGTTTGCGACCCGGCGACGCAACCGGGCCAACGGCGTCATCCTGTTAAACGACGAGGACGGCATTCGGATGTCCGTTCGGCAAAGCTTTGGTAATTGCCCGCAATATATCCGCACGCGCGAGGGCAGGCTAATGTGTCGCTCACCCGGTGCCGTGGAGAGATTGCCGACACTTGATGCGGAGGCGCGCAGCCTTATCACGAGCGCTGCCACGTTCTTCGTCGCCTCCTGCGCACCGTCTGTTACCCATGGTGGGATGGATGTCTCGCATCGCGGTGGGCCAGCAGGCTTTGTCCGGCTCAACGACGATATCCTGACTGTCCCGGATTATCCCGGAAACCGTTATTTCAACACGCTCGGAAATTTTCTTGAGAATCCGCGGGCGGGTCTTCTCTTCATCAATTTTGCAACGGGCGACCTCCTGCATGTGACGGGTGAGACCACTATCTCGTGGAGCGGCACCGAGCGCTCATTTGATGTACGTGTTCGCGATGTCATCCGGCGTAGATCGGTCCTAACGTTTGATTGAAGTGTGCTTCCTGGCATTGAGAGGCACTGATGAAATGTATAACGATGTAGGTACAATATGTTCCGTTGGTTCGGAATGGGCTACTGATCTGTATATTTTTTATTTCCATCGTCAAAATTTGTGCTAAACACATTGACGTCTAAGACGTGGTGGATTCTAGGATTTTCTATAATAGGACGATACATCATGGTGAAATGTAATCAATACTTTTTAAAAGCCGAGTGTCTCTCGCTTATGTACGCGTGTTGTTGACCATATTCTGAGCAACCGCCGTTTCTTCAAAGTAATTACTCAAGCCGTTCTCGGTAATTGGAATGAGAACTTGTTGCTCACGTACTGCCGGTCCCCTGACGATCCGTCGGCTCCGAGGGTGTAAGTGACAATGCATCCACGGTTAACCAAGATCTGTATTATGCAAAACACACATGCGCGAAATACTGTTTCGCCTAAGTTCTATCCAAACATTGGTACGATCACACGCTGTTTCTCTTCATGGTCGCGATTCCAGCCACTTAATAGAGAGAATTTTGTTTCTGGTTGTAGAGCGTCTCGATACCATCCGCGCATTCGGCCTCTCCAGAAGTAATGTGGAATGCGACCGTTACCGACTGCCACGAGTAAATTGCGGTGATGAAACACGAGATACCCAGTTTTGTTTCATTCTCACGCTGTGGCATTGACGAGATTTCTTCATCGCTACATTGAATATTTTCAATGATTATAAGGACATACAAATGCAGTTTTGACGGCGGAGACATGTCGACTTCACTACATGTTCCTGTCACAAAACTGTCATGCAAAGGGTCCAGGAGGCATGCATGAGTGCGATCGGCATTATCGCCACGATCGGGCCAGTGTCGGCTCGAGCGGAAAGTCTAATAGCCTTGCGCGCAGCAGGCATGACAGTAGCGCGCCTTAACGGCTCGCATAACAACTTGGCTTGGCATCGAGCGACAATAGAGCTTTTGAGACGTACCGTTCCGGATGTTCCCATCCTGCTTGATATTCCAGGTCGCAAGATCCGAACGACCCAGCTTGTACACGAGCCAAGCTTTAAGGCCGGCGAGACAATAATTCTGACAACCGACACAAGCCACGACGGGACGCTCAAGGTGCCCGTGAATTTCGATGGGTTACACGAGCAACTCCATGCTGACGTCAGGCTCTACGCGGACGATGGAACACTGTCTTTTATCGTGACCGAAATTAACGGGCGCGACATCTACGTTCGTGCGATCGGCGATGGCACCCTTCGAAGCCGCAAGGGGATCAACGTCCCGGAGGTCGCGCTGGGGCGCGATCTGGTAACCGACCACGATCGTAACATGGTCACGTTCGCTAAAGAAAACGGCGTTGATTATGTTGGCATCAGCTTTGTTGAGAGTGCAGAGCATGTGGACGCTATTCGCACGTTAATCGGTAGCCTTACGCCTAGAGCAATTCCACTTTAATCCGGCTCATATCCAGCGGCTGTAAAGAAACTGGCACATTCACTGTGTGTGAAAGCCG
>ERZ746981.320-NODE-320-length-23218-cov-762.595523_pt1 | contig 23218 bp, 12 predicted proteins | sample MGYA00374948_ERZ746981 | MGnify/ENA primary metagenome ERZ746981 (study PRJEB28757, sample SAMN06711160) | food metagenome | host: microorganism | place: China:Harbin | collected 2017-01-30 | study: EMG produced TPA metagenomics assembly of the Analysis of...
CCTGGCTGGGTGGGGGCGACAGTGCGGCGCAGCACCGGTATGGCATGGCGGTCTATGTGCTGGCCCTGTCGGTTCTGGGTAGCGTGTTGTGGCTGTGCGTGGCGCGTGGCTGCACCGCAAGGCATCCGCCGGTACCCGTCCGGCAGGCTTTTGTCGGCACGCTGCGCCATCTGCTGGGAAACCGGCGATGGGTGCTGAGCAATCTGCTCGCATCCTTCTATTTCGTGGGGCAGGCGGCCCTGTTCGGGTTTGCGCTGTATTACGCCCGCATCATCCTGGGCGGCACGGAGCAGCTGGGCGCCAATATCATTACCTTAATCACCGTGCTGCTGTTCGCGGGCGTGCCCGCGTGCCTGCCCCTTGCCAGACGTATGGGGACCATCCGCAGCGGGGTGATATGCCTGATCGCGCAGGGCGTGGCCTATCTGGCAATGGCCGCTGCGGGTGCGTCCATGACGGGTTTTTTCCTGTCCGTAGCACTTCTGGCACTGGCGCAGGGTGTGATGTCCCCGCTGTATTACACCGTGCTGGCGGCAGCCGTGGACGATGGTGATCCGCGGACTTCGACCGGATCGGCTGGCCTGGCGTATTCGATCAACACATGGGTCACGAAGCTGGCGATGGGGCTGACCGGCTTCGTTCTGGCGCAGTTCCTCTCATGGGGGCACTACATTGAGGGCGGAATGACACAGCCACCGGATCTGCCATCCTGGATCATGGGCGGATTTGTCTGGCTGCCGCTGGGGGCAGTCGGGATGCAGGTTCTCTGTCTTCTGGCATGGCGTGGCAGGGAATGAACATGCCGGTCGCATTCGAAACGATCTGGACCGTGATAGACCATTTTGTGTTCAAGAAAGGTCGCCTGCCCTTGCCGGGACGGGCAGGCCATAGAGTGTAACGAGATGCATTTCTGCCGATCGCTGTTTTTCCAGATTGTCGTGGCGAGCGTGCTGGGTGCCGGGCTGGGCATTGCGGCGCCTGACACGGCGGTCTCGCTCAGGGTCCTGAGCGACCTGTTCCTGAAGCTGATCGCCATGCTGATGGCCCCGCTTGTGTTCTGTGTGGTGGTGCAGGGCATTGCAGGGGCCGACAGCCTGCGCACGGTCGGGCGGATCGGCCTGAAGGCCCTGTTCTATTTTGAGGCCGTAACCAGCGTTGCCCTGTTCCTTGGCGTGCTGGCGGCGATGATATGCCAGCCGGGCGCGGGCCTGCATGTCGGTGCGGATGCGCAGGCCCCGGGGCCTGCCGGCACGTTCGGTGAAAATGCCGCCGCCCTGCGCCATGACGGGCCTGCCGGCTTCATGCTGCATCTTGTGCCCGCCAGTCCGCTCGGCGCGTTCGTGCAGAATGACGTGCTGCAGGTCCTGGTGTTCGCCATCCTGTTCGGCTGCGGGCTGTCCATGGCGGGGGCGCAGGGAAAACCGGCGGCGGCACTGGTCAACGCCATTGCCGCCGTGCTGTTCCGCATCATGGGCATGGTCATCCGGGTGGCCCCGGTCGGGGTGCTGGGGGCCATTGCCTATACGGTCGGTCATTTCGGCATACGGTCGCTGGGGCAGCTTGGGGTCTTTGTCGGGCTGTATTTCGTGCTGGTCGGCCTGTTTGTCCTGCTCGGGCTTGGTCTCCTGCTGCGCCTGTGCGGGGTGGGGATCTTTTCCTTCATGTGGTACCTGCGCGCGGAACTGGCGGTTGTGCTGGCCACCACGTCGTCCGATGCGGTGCTGCCGCAGATCATGGAAAAACTTGCCGCCATCGGCATCCCGCGTGAGGTCGTGGGGCTGGTCATCCCGGCGGGGTATTCCTTCAATCTCGATGCGCTGTCCATCTATCTGGGGCTGGCGGTACCGTTCCTGGCCCAGGCGTCGGGCGTTCACCTGACGGGGACGCAGCTCTTCCTGGTCATGGGCACCGCCCTTGTTACCTCCAAGGGGGGGCATGGCGTGCCCGGGGTTGCGATTGTCATTCTGGCCGCGACACTGGCGGTCGTGCCGGAAATTCCCCCTGCGGGGCTGGTTCTGCTGGTTGCGGTGGACTGGTTCATCGGGATTGCCCGCGCGCTGGGCAATGTCATGGGCAACTGTGTCGCAACCATTGTGGTCGCGAAATGGGAGGGCCAGCTTGATGGCGCCGCCACACGGCGTGCCCTGCGGATGGCCCGCACCCACGGAGCGGAATGAACCGGGCGAAAATACACGGTACCGGCATATGGGCGGCCCCGTAACCGTGATGATATGCGTAGTTCGGGTATGATGGCCTGCTGATCAGGATGGCTGTTTCCGGCAGGTGCCTGCCCCTGTGTCCGCTCCGATTGGGTGAAAGACCATGGTCAATGCATGTCCCAGCGTAACCGCATGGCGCGTCGCCCGCCACCGTGCGCGGCATCAGCTGCTGGAAAGGGGGGCTGTCTTTACCGATCCCCTCGCAATCCGGATTATGGGCGCAGAGGGTGAAACGCTTGCCACGGCAGGGGACGGGCCGGGAGAAAAGGGTCTTCGTCTTTTCATGGCCATCCGCAGCCGCATCGCGGAGGACAGGCTGGCCCATGCCGTCCGGCGCGGTGTCAGGCAGGCCGTTGTCCTGGGTGGGGGCGTCGATACCTTTGGCCTGCGTAATCCGTATGAACGGCACGGCCTTGGCGTGTTCGAGGTGGACAGGCCCGTCATGCAGGACTGGAAGCGCCGGCATCTGGCACGGATGGGTCTTTTAGTGCCCCGGTCCCTGACATACGTGCCCGTTGACTTCGCGCAGGACAGCCTGCGTGCCGGTCTGGTCAATGCGGGGTTCGACCCCGGCCAGCCCGCATTTTTTTCATGGCTGGGGGTCGTGCCTTACCTGACGCGCGCGGATATCGGACAGACGCTGCGCTTCGTATCGGGCATTCCGGATGCCGAAATCGTATTTGACTATGGCGAACCAGTTGAAAATTATCATGGAGACCACAGGAAGCGGATGGAGGCACGCGGCAGGTTTGTCGCATCCGTCGGGGAACCGTGGCTGAGCCGCTTCAGTCCCGTGGCAATGCACGCCATGTTAAGGGACGCCGGGTTCAATGCCATTACGGATTACGACAGGGCGGGCCTTTCTGCCTATTTCGGCTGGCCCGTCAGCAGATCGGGTCCAGAAGCCGGACCACATGTCATGGTTGCCCGCCCGGCGTAATGGCGCATGCCATGACGGCACCGGCCGCCACCCCGCCCGGATTGCCGACAGGCCGGGCCTGACGGCACACCTGGCCGGCATCCGCTTTGCCCCGCGGCGCGCGTGGCCCTGCTGCCGGGCCGGTTTTGACAGGGCCCCGGCATGCCGCCCCATGGCGGGTGGCATGGGGGCATGGTCGTGAACTTCATTGCAATACGATACGGTCTCGTCTATGAAATGGCGGCCACTGGATCCCCTGTCGTCGGGTTCCGGACATGATTGAGGACGCTCCTTGCCCATGCAGACCAGACATGCTGGCACAAAAGCCGGGGGGGCTGTACGGCCGCCATCCGGCCTGCCCACCGTTTCCGGGGCGCGCGGGCCCATCGGGGACAGCACGCCCCCGGCCATGCCCGGACCGGCGCATCGCCCGGCGGGAACCGGGCTGGTCCTGCTGTGCCTGCTGCTGCTTCTTTCCGCCTGCCACAGAAAACCGCCAGCGGAGGAAGTCCGCCCCGTCCGCTCGGTCATGGTTGAACCCGGGCCTGACAGGAATGCCGAGGTGATGACAGGGCAGGTCGCCGCCCATCGGTCCATCAACCTTGCCTTCCGCCTGCCCGGCAAGGTGGTGGAGCGTGCGGTTTCCGCCGGCAGCACCGTGCATGCGGGCGATGTGCTGGCACGGCTGGATGACACGGTGCCGCAGCAGACGCTGCGTACGGCACTGGCGGAGAACGCCACCGCGAAAGCCGCGCTGGAACAGGCCGCTCCCCTGAAGCAGCGTGCCGCCGCCCTGCTGCCGGTAGAGGCCATTTCACGCAACGATTATGATGACGCGGTGCGTCGCTACAAAACCGCGCTTGATCAGGTGCAGGCGACACAGGCGCAGGTGCGCGTGGCGCAGGAACAGCTTGGCTATACCCGCCTGCTGGCGCCCGAGGACGGCATCGTGACCGACCGGCTGGTGGAAGCGGGCGAGGTGGTGGCCGCGGGCCAGCCCGTGCTGCGCATGGCGGCGGGCGACGGGCTGGACGGGCAGTTCGACATGCCCGAGGCCCTGGCGCGGTCCCGTCTGGCCGTGGGCATGACCATGAAGGTGTGCCTGGATGCGACGCCCGCGCTCTGCGCCCCCGCCGCGATCTATGAAATCGCCCCCGATACCGATCCGGCCACCCGCACCTATCATACCAGGGCGCTGCTGCGCGCCACGCGCGACATGATGCCGCTGGGTGCTGTGGTGACGGGACATCTGTCCATGCCATCGGCGCCAACCGTCCATCTGCCACCCGCCGCCCTGACAGTGCAGGACGGCAGGCCCGCGGTCTGGATCATCGCCCCCGACACGCTGCGCGTCTCCCTCCGCCCCGTCATCATTGCCCGCTATGCCACCGATGACGTGGTGATCGCATCCGGCCTGAACGCCGGGGACCGGGTGGTGACGGCGGGCGTGCAGGCGCTCTACCCACAGGAAAAGGTCAGCCTGCTGGATGAAGCCGATGTCCGCCCCTGAGCCCCGTGCGCCGGGGGGCATGAACCTGTCGGACTGGTCCATCCGCCATCGGGCGCTGGTCCTGTTCTTCATGATCCTGATCGGTGTGGCCGGCATCCAGTCCTACTTCAGACTGGGCCGGAACGAGGACCCGCCCTTTACCGTCAAGACCATGGTGGTGGAGGCATTCCTGCCCGGTGCCTCGGTGGAGGAAACCACCCACCAGCTGACCGAACGCATTGAAAAGAAACTGCAGGAAACGCCCGACCTCGATTACGTCAAGAGCTATACGCTGGCGGGCAAGACCACGATTTTCGTCAACCTGCTGTCGGGTGCGCCCAAGGCGCAGGTGCCCGATATCTGGTACCAGGTGCGCAAGAAGGTGGGCGACATCAGGGCCCAGTTGCCGCAGGGCACGGTCGGCCCGTTCTTTGATGATGAGTTCGGCGATACCTACGGCATCATCTACGGCTTTACCGCCGACGGGTTTTCCCACCGCGACCTGCGTGACTATGTCGAGACGGTGCGCGACGAACTGCTGCATGTGCCCGACGTGGCCAAGATCGACACGCTGGGCGCGCAGGATGAGAAGATCTATGTCGATTTCTCCACCCACCACCTTGCCCGGCTGGGCATAAGCGGGGCCACGATCGCGGCAGCCCTGCTGGCGCAGAACGCCACGGTGCCATCCGGCGTGATCGATACCGGGCGCGAGCAGATACAGGTCCAGCCCACCGGGCAGTTCGGATCGGTGCAGGATATTGCCAATGTCACGGTCTATGCCGGCAGCCGCAAGGTCCGGCTGGGCGATATCGCCACCATCACCCGCACCTATTCCGACCCGCCGCAGACCCTGTTCCGCGTGGGCGGGCAGGATGCGATCGGGCTGGCGCTCAGCATGCGCAGCGGTGGCAACGTGCTGGAACTGGAAAAGAACATCACGGCCAAGATGGCCGAACTGCACGCCCGCATGCCCATCGGGATCGAGGCGCATCTGGTCGCCAACCAGCCAAAGGTGGTGCATGACGCGGTGGGCGATTTTACCGAGGCCCTGTTCGAGGCCATCGCCATCGTGCTGGGCATCAGCTTCCTCAGCCTTGGCGGGCGGGCGGGCACGGTGGTGGCGTTCTGCATTCCCTTCGTGCTGGCGGTGGTGTTCGTGTGCATGAAGCTGTTCGGCATCGACCTGCAGCGCGTCTCGCTCGGCGCACTGATCATCGCCCTTGGGCTGCTGGTCGATGACGCGATGATTACGGTGGAAAGCATGGTCAGCAAGCTGGAGGAAGGCTGGACCCTGACCCGGGCCGCGACCTATGCCTATGTCTCGACCGCGTTCCCCATGCTGACCGGAACCCTTGTGACCGTGGCGGGGTTCATCCCGGTCGGCTTTGCGAAAAGTGTGGCGGGGGAATACACGTTCTCCCTGTTCGCCGTGGTGGGCATGGCGCTGATCGCATCGTGGTTCGTGGCCGTGCTGGTGGCCCCGCTGGTGGGTGTGACCATTTTGAAGCAGCGCCCGGCGGCAGCGCCCCATGCCCCGCCGGAGGGGCGGCTGCTGCGCGTGTTCAGCCGTGCGCTGCTGTTCACCATGCGCAGGCCGCGCGCCACCGTGCTGGCCTGCCTTGGGGCACTGGTCGTGGCCATTGCGCTCTCGCCACTGGTGCCCCGGCAGTTTTTCCCCGCATCCGACCGGCCGGAACTGCTGGTTGACCTGTCGCTGCGGCAGGGGGCGTCGATCAGGGCGACGGCGGATGTCTCGCGCCGGCTGGATGCCCTCCTGCGCCATGATCCCGACATCGACCACTGGAGTTCCTATGTCGGGCGCGGGGCCGTGCGCTTCTACCTGTCGCTTAATGAACAGTTGCCCAACGACTTCTTTACCCAGACCGTCATCGTCGCCAAAAGTGCCGTGGCGCGTGACCGGCTGCGCAGGCGGCTGGACGTGGCCCTGAGCCGCGACATGCCCGATGTGGTGCATGGGCTGTTCCCGCTGGAACTGGGGCCGCCGGTGGGCTGGCCGGTGCAGTACCGCGTCACCGGCCGTGACCCGGACCGGGTGTGGCATTACGCGCATGACGTGGCGAAGATCATGGCCGACAGCAACCAGTTGCACATGGTCAATTTTGACTGGGGCGACCCCGCGCGCAAGCTGAAGATCGAGGTAAGGCAGGATGAGGCCCGTCGTCTGGGCCTGTCATCGGGGGCGATTGCGCTGGCCATCAATTCGGCCGTGACCGGGCTTACGGCCACGCAGGTGCGTGACAGCATCTATCTGGTCGATGTGGTGCTGCGCGCCAACCACGCCCAGCGCCTGTCGATCGAGGACCTGCGCAACCTCGACATCCGCCTGCCCAATGACCTCACGGTGCCGCTGTCCACCGTCGCCAGCGTCGCTTACGTCGAGGACTATCCCCTGATCTGGCGGCGTGACCGCCTGCCAACGCTGACCATACAGGCGCAGCTACGCGACGGGGTGCAGGCGGATACGGCCGTTGCCACGCTGGCTCCGAAAATCGCGGCGTTCAACGCGGGCCTGCCTGCGGGCTACCACGTTGCCGTAGGCGGCACGGTGGAGGAAAGTGCGAAATCGCAGAAATCCGTCGTGGCTGTCGTGCCGCTCATGATCCTGGTCATGCTGGGCGTGCTGATGATCCAGTTGCAGGACTTCAGGCGGCTGGCGCTGGTCATCAGTGTGGCGCCCTTTGGCCTGATCGGCGTGGTCGGCGCGCTGTTCCTGACCCAGCACCCGATGGGGTTCATCGCCATGCTGGGGCTGGTGGCGCTGATTGGCATGATCATCCGCAACTCGGTCATCCTTGTCCACCAGATCCAGATCGAAAAGGACCTGGGGCAGTCGGAATGGGATGCGGTGATGAATGCGGCCAAGATCCGTTTCCGTCCCATCATGCTGACGGCTGTTGCCGCCATACTGGGCATGCTGCCCATTGCATCCAGCGTGTTCTGGGGGCCGATGGCCGATGTCATCATGGGCGGCCTGGCCGTGGCGACGGTGCTGACGCTGATCTTCCTGCCTTCGCTGTATGTACTGTGGTTCCGGGTCAAGGAAACGCCACAACCGCAGGTTGAGGGAGCCGCCCGATGAAACGCATCCCGATCCTTGTGCTGCCCGCGCTGCTGGCGGGCTGCGCGTGGCTGGCGCCGACCTATCACCGGCCACAGATGCCCATGCCCGATAAATGGGGCACGCAGCAGGCCGCCACCGTGCCCGATGGCGGCGCATGGTGGCGCAGCTATCATGACCCGGTCCTGGACGCGCTGGTGGACGAAGCGCTGAAGAACAATGATGACCTTGCCCTGGCCGGGTCAAAGCTGCAGCAGGCGCGGGCACAGTATAAATATGCCTTCGCCAACCAGTTGCCCTCCATCTCGGTGGCGGGCGCGGATGCCATGGGCCGCCTGCACCTGAAGGATGAACTGCCGGTCACACACAAGATGAGCAACCTTGGCTTCGTGGGCGGCATGCTGAATTACGAAGCCGATTTCTGGGGCAAGAACGCCAGCCTGAGCAAGGCGGCAAAGGCGGGCGTGAAGGCAGCGGGGTACGGGCATGAGGCCGCGCGGCTGTCCATCGCCGCCGCCACCACCAAGCTGTATTTCAGCCTGCGCGCGTTGGACCGGCAACGCGAGATCCTGCAACAGACCATCGGGACCCAGACGGCCCTCCTGGCGCTGGTGCGGCGCCAGCATGAGGTGGGGGCGGTCGATGCGCTGGTGGTGCAGAACGTGACCGAGCAGCGTGACGCGGCACAGGCGGCCCTGCCGGATGTGGAGGACCAGCGCGGCAAGGCGGAAAGTGCGCTGGCCGTCATGCTGGGGCGCGCGCCCCAACAGATCATCGGACAGGCGATGGAGCGGGGCAAGAACATCGACGAACTGACCATTCCCATCCCGACACCGCCGGAAATTCCGTCCACCCTGCTTGAACGCAGGCCCGACATCGCCATGCATGAACAGACGCTGATCGCCAGCAACTTCAATATCGGCTTTGCGCGCGCGGCCTATTTCCCCACCATCTCGCTGGCCAGCCTGGCGGGGGTGAACAACATTGATATCGACAATTTGTACCGCGCCACCACGCGGTCATGGACGCTGGCGGCCTCCATGGCGGCGCCGGTGATGGATTTCGGTCGCACCGCCAGCGGCGTCAGGCTGGCACGCGCCGAGAAGAACGAGCAGGTGATCCTGTACAAGCAGAGCATCCGCACCGCGTTCAGGGAAGTGCATGACGCCCTGCTGGAACAGGCCAACGCCCGCACGCGCGAACAGGGTGACGGGGATAAGGAAACGGCAGCCGAAAAAACCGTGGAACTGACGCAGTTGCGGCTGGAACACGGCTATTCCAGCAGGCTGGATGTATTGTCGGCGCAGGTACTGGCCCAGCAGGCGGAACTGGCGCATACGACCGCACGGCTGTCCAGCCTTGATGCATCGGTTGACATGTACAGGGCGATCGGGGGCGGGTTTGACACCAGGACCCCACAGGACAGCAGGCGGAAATAACGGCGGGGCAGGGGAGGGATGTCCCGCCCGTCCCGGTTTGGACCGGCGGCCGCCCGCATTCCGGCCGCGTGGCGGTACGTCAAAAAAACGCCAGCCCGTTACCGGCGGTCCCTGTTGCCCGACGGCGGGGGAGCGGGTGTGGCCAGTATGCCCGTCATGAAGGCGCGCCAGGCGTGATCAAGGTAGTGGTCCCGGTCCTGTGCCGTCAGCAGCACCCTGCGCCCGAACAGCACCTGCTGGTGGGGGCCGCCAAGGCAGAGCGTGGCCAGCATCTGGCTGGTTTCCTCCAGGTCGCACCCCGCCTTCAGCAGCCCCGCCCGGGAGACGGCGGTCAGGAGCGTGCAGGTCAGTTTTTCCAGCGGGTCAAAGATATGGGCACCCGCATGGTTCACCAGGTCGGGGAAGCGCCATCCTTCCGCAATGAAGGTGCGGCTCAGGGACAGCGTCTCGGGGCTGAGGATCAGGTCAAGCAGCATCCGCATGGTCTTGTACAGGGCTTGCAGCGGGTCGCTGGACACCATCTCCGCGGACGGGGAAGCGGCACGCAGGAAGCTGTTGCCCAGTTCGGCAATGACCGTCTTGAAAAGGCTTTCCTTGGAGGGATGCCGCCGGTAGATCGTCTGCTTGCCCACCCCGGCCACGGCCGCGATCTGTTCGACCGACGTGGCGGCATAGCCCTGTTCGCCAAACAGGCGGGTGGCGGTTTTCAGGATCAGGGCATCCAGTTCTTCCGACATCCGGCTGTCGGGCCGACCTGAGAATTTCCGCTTCCTGTCCTGATCCGCCATTCGACCCCCTGTGCGCACTCCCTTCCGATTATAGGGGACCCAGGCCCCCCGCAAGGGCTTTCAGCGGGGGCGGCATCCCGTCGCGGGCGGCGCAAGCCGCTTCGTTTCCGGCACCGCAAGGCAAAGCGGGCCTGCCGCGCGCTCTTTCCCGCAGAACCCGCCCGGCAGCCCGATGGCAGGGTGGCGCCGTAACCGACCTGTTCCTGTCCTTTTGCGGCAGAAGGGGCGGTGGCCTGCGGCATGCCGTCCTGTCCCGGCCCATGGGGAAGCGGGACGGGCGGACACCGTGCAGAATTTATTTGCGATTCATTCTTACACTCATTATTGATTGACCTGTCCGCGTGACACCCCGTACCCTCCACCGCCGGCCTGCCGTAAACAGGGGCCAGCGACTACCGTCCCCTTCCTTCTGGCCGCGTGCATTACCGGATTGCCGATGCTGTCTTTCAAGCAGAGATGCGACATGGTCGCAGGTCATGATGCGCCATGGCGGGGCCGGCCCGCAGGCGGCCCGGATGCGGCCGTGGTGCCGCCGCGCGCCCCCCATGCCGGCCCGGTCCGCGCCTGGCCCCGCAACCCTTCTGTCAGGAAAGGTCAGCCATGACCCCGATTTCGTTCTCTCCCTGGGCCATGTTCCTGGGGGCTGGCCCCGTGGTCCGCTGCGTCATGACCCTGCTGGCCATGGCGTCCGTGCTGACATGGACCCTGTTCATCGCCAAATCGGTCGAACTGCTGCGCGTGCGGCTGAAGCTGCGCCGCGCCGAACAGGCGCTGGAGCAGGCCAATACCCTTGATCTGGGCGAGGAATGGACCCGCGACAATGCCTCCATCGCCCACACGCTGGTCATGGCGGCCGAGACCGAACGCCGCTGCTCCGCCGATATTCCCGATGATGGCGAGGGCCTGAAGGAACGCATCGTGCTCCATCTGGAACGGCTGGAAGCCGCCGAGGGGCGCCGGTTGCTGCGTGGCACCGGCGTGCTGGCCACGATCGGGGCGACCGCGCCGTTCATCGGCCTGTTCGGTACCGTATGGGGCATCATGACATCCTTTACCGGCATTGCCGCAAGCCGGGCGACCAGCCTGGCCGTGGTGGCCCCCGGCATTGCCGAGGCCCTGCTGGCAACCGCCCTGGGGCTGGTGGCCGCCATTCCGGCGGTGGTGATCTACAACCACCTTGCCCGTCAGGCGGCGTCATGCCGCGCGCAGGTGGCGGACCTGACCGCGCTGGTGATGCGCCTGGTCTCGCGCGATCTGGGGCGGGCGCGGCTGCCGGCGGCGGCGGGCAGCGTCGTGCGTCTTGACCCGCAGCCGCGTGATGCCCTGGCCGCGGCGGAATAGGGGGCGGCCATGACCATCCGTATCCGCCATGCCGATGACAACCCGCACGAGGCCAGCGAGATCAACGTTACGCCGTTCATTGACGTGATGCTGGTGCTGCTTGTCATCTTCATGGTCACGGCCCCGCTGGCCACGGTCAACGTGCCGGTTGACCTGCCGTCCTCTGCCGAAAGACCTGCCCCGCGCCCGGATGATCCGGTGTTCCTGACCGTAAAGGCCGACCACGGCCTGGCCCTGGGCGAGGACGACATCACCCCGGATGCCCTGCCCGGCGCGCTGGAGGGGGCGACGAAAGGCAACAGGGACGAACGCATTTTCCTGCGGGCCGACAGGACAGTGGATTACGGTACGCTGATGGGCGTGATGGACAGGCTGCGCGCGGCCGGATACCTCAGGGTGGCGCTGGTCAACCTGCAGGGGCGGGAGGAAGGGCGCGACCCCGCCACCGCGGGCGGGGCGGGGGCCGCGCCATGACGGCCACCGGCCCGGCATGTTCCCTGCCGCCCTTCGCGCAGTGGCGGCAGGGGCAGGAAAGGCTGGCCCGGCGGGCGGAAGCCATCCGGTGCGGGGTGTCCCTTGCCGTGGTTCTGGCGGTGGCCGGTGGTGCCGTGGCATGGGTCATGCGCCTGCCGCCCCCGCCCGTGGCGCCGCCCGCTCCGCCGCCCGCCGCCATTGCCATCGACATGGCGCCCGAACCCCCTGCCACCCCGATGCCGCCAACGGATGTTCCCCCCGGCCCGCGGCAGACCCTGTCCATACCCGACCCGCAGCCGGACCCGCCGCCCCGCGTCACGGCTCCGCCCGCCCCCGTGCCCGACCCGCCGGTTCCGGTACCGCCGGAGGAAAAGCGCAGGCTGCCTGCAAGAAAGCCCAGGCCGGTCCCGCACCTGAAAAAACCCGTGCCCGACAGGACGCCACCGGCCGATGCCACCACGGCGCCGCCGTCCGTCCAGGCGCCGCCCGCGCCAGTACAGGCCGCGCCGGCACCGGGTGCCAGTTCGGCCCGCGCGGCGCATGACCCGCTTACATGGCAGGGTGCCCTGCTGGCACAGCTGGAAAAGTTCAAGCGCTATCCCCCCGCCGCAATGGGCGCGCGGCAGGAAGGCGTGCCCACCGTCCGGTTCTCCATGGACCGCAGGGGGCATGTCATCTCGGTCGAACTGGCCAGCAGTTCCGGCCATTCCATGCTGGACCAGGAAGCCGTGGCGCTGCCCCGCCGCGCCCAGCCGCTGCCCGCCCCGCCCGACAGCGTGCCGGGGGACCCCATCACGCTAACCGTTCCGGTTGAATTCTACCTGCACCAGAACTGACCATGAACCGGGGGCCGGGGTGCGGCCTGCGCGCCGCCCCGCTGCCTTCATCCCGGCCCCCGCACACCGGCCCCGCCACCCTGGCCCCCGGGGTCATCCGGTGCCCCCGGCACGGACGGGCACATTAATTCCGCGTAACATCCCCCGATATGCCCCATCCGGAGGCAGGTCCCCGCGCGGTGATCAGGGAAGCCCCGCCGCCGCTTATGCGGCCGGCCCGTTTCCCGCCCGGAAAACCGGATGAAAAATGGAATGTTGATGACCGGAAGCGGGCATTGACAGGGATATATTTCCAATATAAGGGGGAAAATTGACCATTATATTACAATATATATCCATTCTGTTCTGAAAAGCCGGATGGAAATCAGGATTTTTTATAAATGACCATCATGTAATGGCGGACGGGTGGCTGCCTGTACCACAGGTTGTGGGTGCGGGACTGCGGGGACTGCCCGAAACGAATGTCCCGTTCCTGAAATCGCCTACTGAATTGCAGCGTATCGTCCCGAATTTCCATGATCTGGCGTATTCTCAAGTCTCCCTTCGTCACCGGCCCGCTCTTTGCCCTGCTGATGGCGGTGGTCAGCCTGACCTATCTCACCCCCGACCACCAGTTCTTCGTGGCGGTGGGGGGTGGGGTCCTGTTCTTCCTTGTCCGGCGGCATGACGAACGGTGGTCGCGCTGCTTTCTGATGGTGCTGTCCATTGTCGTATCCGGGCGTTACCTGGTGTGGCGGTTCACCTCCACCCTGGACCTTGACGGGGTGCTGCAGGGCAGCCTGGTCCTGGCGCTTGCGGTGGGGGAAATCTATACCACCATCCGGGTGGGCTTCACGTATTTCCAGCTGGCCTGGCCCCTGCGGCGGCAGATCCACCCCCTGCCGGAAGATGAGGGCACATGGCCGGTCATCGATGTGTATGTCCCGACCTATAACGAGGACATTTCCATCGTCCGCACCACGGTGCTGGGCTGCCTGTCCATGGACTGGCCGGCAGACAGGCTGAACGTCTACATCCTGGATGACGGGCGGCGGCGCGCGTTCCGTGACTTCGCAGGGCAGGTCGGGGCGGGCTACATCAACCGCGCGGAAAATGTGCATGCCAAGGCGGGCAACCTCAACCACGCCATAGGCGTCACGTCCGGCGACATCATCGCGATCTTTGACTGTGACCATGTGCCCGTGCGCGGCTTCCTGAAAAAGACCGTGGGGTGGATGCTGGCCGACCCCAATCTGGCCCTGCTGCAGACGCCGCATCACTTCTATTCCCCCGATCCCTTCCGCCGCAACATGAGCCGGGGCATGCAGGTCCCGCCCGAAAGCAACCTGTTCTATGGCCTGCTGCAGGACGGGAATGATTTCTGGAACGCCACCTTCTTCTGCGGGTCATGCGCCCTGCTGCGGCGCAGGGCCATTGTGTCGATCAACGGTTTTGCCACCGAAACCGTGACGGAAGACGCCCACACCGCCCTGCGCATGCAGCGCAAGGGGTGGGGGACGGGTTACCTGCGCGAACCGCTTGCCGCCGGGCTGGAGACGGAAACCCTGCTGCTGCAGATCGGCCAGCGCGTGCGCTGGGCGCGCGGCATGTTCCAGATGCTGCGCATCGACAACCCCATGCTGGGCCGTGGCCTGCGCCTGACGCAGCGGATCTGCTACATGGCGGCGGCCACGAACTACTTCTTTGCCATACCGCGCATGATGTTCCTGCTGGCGCCGCTGGCCTACCTGTTCCTGGGTGTCACCATGATCGCGGCATCGCCGTATGAACTGGCGGTCTATGCCCTGCCGCACCTGTTCCATACCACCATGACCATGTCGCGCCTGCAGGGGCGGTGGCGTTATTCGTTCTGGAGCGAGATTTACGAATCCATGCTCGCGCCGTTCCTGGTGCGCATGACGTTCGTGACCATGATCGCGCCGCACAAGGGCAGCTTCAACGTAACGGACAAGGGCGGCCTGCTGGACCGGGAGCGCTTTGACTGGCGTGCGTCCTATCCCGGCGTGATCGTGGCCGTGGTGCTGGCGGTGGGGCTGGTCAGCGGCATCTGGGCGGCGATTGTCCATTACCATGAAACGCTTGTGTTCCGCGCCATGGCCGTCAATTCGATATGGGTGCTGTTCAGCCTGATCATCGTGCTGGGCGGTGTTGCGGCGGCGCGCGAGACCCGCCAGCGCCGGCACAGCCACCGCGTGGCCGCCAGCCTTCCCTTCGAACTGGTGGATGCGCAGGGCCAGGTGCATGCCTGCCGCAGCGTGGACGTGTCGATGGGGGGCTGCCAGCTTGACGCCGCCACGGTACCGGGCGCGGCGGGGGGGCGGGTCATGCTGCGCTGGTCGCTGCCTTCCGGCCCGGCCACGATGGGGGCGACCATCATTGCCCGGTGCGGCGGGCGGCTGCACCTGCAATGGGTCATTGCGGGGCTGGCGTCGGAACGGCAGGTGGTGGCGCTGGTCTTTGGCCGCGACGATGCCTGGGCGCGGTGGTCCGACTTCCCGCCCGACCGCCCGCTGCGCAGCCTGTACCTGCTGGTGGCCAGCATCTGCGCGCTGTTCCGTCCCCCTCCGCGCGTGCGGGATGAAACGCCGCACGCCGTTGCGCGGAAAACGGCAGCGCAGGACGAAACGCTGCCCCGCCAGCAGCTTGTCATCCCGCCCGATCGCACCGTGGTGCTGCGCGATATCGGCACGGCGCTGGTCCTTGCCGCCATGCTCCTGCTGCCGGCCATGGACGCGCGCGCGCAGGCGGCCCCCGCCATGGCGGATGCCGGCCCGGCGGTGGTGGCCGACGGGTCCGTTGACGCGATTGACAATGCCCATATGACCAGCGCGGATGTGGACGAGGTTTCACACCAGCCGGTTACCCGCACGCGCACCCTTGCGGACATGGGCCGGACGGAGGACATGGTCCTGCGCGCGAACGCCCCGCTGCATGGCCTGAGCGCGGGCGTGGGGCGGGACATCATCATTACCGCCGCCCGTCTGGGCATTTCCGGCACCGCGCGCGGTGCCGCGGGCCGCGTGGCGGTTGCGGTCAGCATCAACAACCAGGACGCGGGCGTGATCTGCCCCACCGCCGATGGCGCTTTCGGGCCGGTGGACCTGCCGCTCAGCCCGATGTTCCTTGATACGCGCAACAGGATCAATTTCCGCCTGTTCCTGCGCGCCCCGCAGCCGGCCGACCCGTCCGCCCCCGCCTGCGGCCCCGATGCGCGCGGGCGGGACGGCAGCGCGGCGCAGGTCAGCGATCCGGGGGTGCAGGTCGTGATCTCGCCCCGTTCCACCCTGACGCTGACCACGGTTGGCCTGGTGCCGCACCGGCTGCTCTCCGCCTTGCCCTATCCGGTGCTGGACCCCGATGCGGCGCGGACGGCTGCGGTCACCTTCGTGCTGCCCGGCGGGCGTGATCCGGCGCAGCTGGAGGCGGCGGGCATGGTGGCGTCGTGGCTTGGCTTGCAGTCACGTGAAAGCGGCATCCATTTCAACGTGGCCGCCATCCCCCCCGATCAGGGCAGTGCCGTGGCCATTGCCCCGGGGCAGCCGGGGCCGTGGGGGCGCGCGCCGGCGGGGCCGGCACTGGCGGTCATGCCCAACCCGCACGACAGGTTCGGCACGGTGCTGGTGGTGACCGGCCGCACCCCGGCCGAGGTCAGGACCGCGGCACAGGCGCTGGTGCTGGGGGCGGAACATGACGCGCCGGGGGCCTTTGCCGCGGCCCCCGTCGTGCATCCGCCCGCCCGCCAGCCCTATGATGCCCCCGGCGTGGTGCGCACGGACCGGCCCGTGACCCTGCGGGAACTGGTTTCCACGGCGGCGCTGCGCACCCGTGGCCTGACATCGGGCACGCTTGACATCGCGCTTTCACTACCACCGGACCTGCGTTCATGGCGTTCCAGGCCGTTCATGGCGCGCCTTCAGATCAGCGCGCCCGAAGGCGGCGTGCTGGACCGTGCGAAATCGCGTGTCAGCATCACGCTGAACGGGACCTACCTGCATTCCTATCCGCTGGTGCCGCTGTCGCTCAACCCGTTTCGCACGCCCGGTGCGCCGGTGGAACACGATCTGGAACTGCCGGTGTGGAAAATGGCGCGGCACAACGAACTGCGGCTGTATTTCGATGTCCATCCCCGCCATATGACGGATGCCGCCGCCGCCGCATCGGATGCGGTGGTGGAACTGGACCCGTCCTCCACCATCGATTTTTCCAAGTCGCGGCATTTCGCGGTCCTGCCGGATGTGGCGCTGTTCGCCGCCTCGGCCTTTCCCTTTTCCCGTATGGCCGACCTGTCGGAGACGACCGTGCTGCTGCCGCCCCATCCCGCCGATGGCACTGTGGGCGCATTCGTGGACATGATGGGCTTTGCCGGGGCGATCAGCCGTTATCCCGCCACCGGGGTTACGGTCCGGGCCACCGACATGCCGGTTGATGCCTCGGTAACGGGTGACATCCTGCTGCTTTCCACACTGGACGGGCTGGGCAACGGGCGGGCCGCCCTGGCGCGCGCGGGATGCGTGCGCGCGCCCTCCCTGCTGGCGCGGCTGCGCGCGCGGGTGACGCAGGGCCGTGACGTGCCCGCATGCGACTTCACGCAGGGCGCGCTGGTGGCGGCGCAGTCGCCCTTTGCCGCGCAGCGTTCCGTCGTCGCGGTGCTGGGGGGGACGCCCGATGCGCTGTCCGCCATGGTGCGCGACCTGCGTGACCCGGCCGACACGCCGCGATTCCAGGGGGACATGGTGATCCGCCATGGCGCGCGTCTGGACAGTTACCGCACCGGCGGCCTCTACACCGTGGGCAACATGCCGGCGTGGATGCTGCCGGACTGGTATCTGGGCGGCCATCCGCTGCTGCTGTGCGGGCTTGGGGGGCTGGCCGCGCTGTGCGGCACGTCATGCGCCATGCGGGTGCTGGGCGCGCGCAGCCGGCGGCGCATCCTGAACGATGACCTGACAGGCGACCTGTAACAGAGGGAAACGGACCATGCCGGATGGGTTTGCCATGCCCTGTCGCGCCTTCATGCCCGTGGGGCGGCCCGTCCGCGCGCGGATGTGGGGGGGCGTTGTCCTTGCCGGGGCGCTGTGCCTGTACATGCCACGGGCCGAGGCACAGACACCGCTGCGCTATGCCGAGACCATCCTTGACGGACAGATCGAGGAGGGGGCGTTCTGGATCCACCATGGTGACGACATGCATGCCCTGCATGCCCTCCAGCGCGCGCTGCGCATCGAGCCGGATAACCTTGAAGCCGGCCTGATGCTGGGTGCCGTGCAGGTGCACCAGAACGACATGGCGGGCGCGCGTGCCACGTTGCAGGCGCTACAGGCGCAGCCGGGGGCACAGGCGCAGGTCGCGGCCCTGCGCGGCTGGATCGGGCAGGCGCCCATCGACCCTGCTGCGCTGGCAAATGCCCGTTCCGCGGCCGATACGGGCAAAAAGCTGCAGGCGACGCTGCTCTATCGCGCGGTGTTTCAGGGCGCGCACCCCCTGCCGGACATGGAACTGGAATATGACCGGGTCCTGTCCGGCTCCCTGTCGGGCTATACCGAGGCGACGCAGCGCCTGCGCGCGCTGGGCGCGCTGCTGCCCCATGACCTGGAAATACGCATGGCGCTTGCGCAGGCCCTGAGCTACCGCCCCGCCACCCGCCCGGACGCCATTGAGGACATGCGCCAGCTTGCCACCGCCGCCACCACGCCGGATTTCATCCGGGGCGAGGTGATGCAGTCATGGCGCAGGACGCTGGAATGGATGGGGGCCGACCCGCAGGCGGAACCCTATTATCAGGAATGGCTGGCCCTGCATCCCGATGACACGGAAATCGCCAGCCGCCTGAAGGCGGAACAGGCCGCCCGCGCGCAGGCGGCCCGTCTGGCGCTGGTGGGGGCGGGCTACCATGCGCTGGCGCATGGGGAACTGGAACAGGCGGAACGCGACTTCAGCAGTTCCATGGGCACCGATCCCCCCCGCCCCGAGGCGCTGGAGGGGCTGGGCCTGGTGGCGCAGCGCCGTGGCGACATACCGGCGGCGCGGCGCTGGCTGGAGCAGGCGCGCGCCCTGGCGCCGGATGACGCGGGCATCCGCAATGCGCTGGCCGGGCTGGACGCCCCCGGCGGCGACCCGCAGCTTGCGCGCCTGTGGGCGCTGGTGGCCCGCCACCAGTATGACGAGGCGCAGGCCATGCTGCCCGCCGTGGAAAAGGACCACGGCAGGATTGCCGATACCCTTCGGGTGCGCGCCATCATCGCGCATGCACGCCACGAACTGCCCCGCGCGGAAGCCGCATGGCGCGCGGTGCTGCGGCTTGTGCCCGGTGACCTGCCCGCCGCCGCCGCCCTGTCCGACGTTTTGATCGAGGAAGGCCGGATTACCGAGGCCGAAGGCTGGGTCGCCCGGCTCCGGGCTGCGCATTATCCCGGTGTTACGGGGCTGGAGGCCGGTGTGCTGGGGGCCATGGCCGAAAACGAACCCGACCCGGCCCGGCGCGCCCTGCTGCTGGAACAGGCCCTGCGTGATGCCCCGCATAACGGCTGGCTGCGGCTGCATCTGGCGCAGCTATGGCTGGCGCGGGGGCAGGCCACGCGCGCGCGTGCGCTTATGGCGCCGCTATGCAACCTGCCACCCAAAACGGACGAGGATACGCAGGTCTGCTTCGCCTTCGCGCTGCAGGACCAGGACATGCCGCGCGCCGATGCGCTGCTGGCGCGCCTGCCGCGTGCGGACATTACCGCGCAGATGGCCGATGGCGTGGCGCAGGTGCGGCTGTGGCACCAGATCAGCCACCTGCCGCCAGATGATGCGCAGGCTGTCCCGATGCTGGAGCACATGCCCGTCGTGCCCGATCCCGAAGGGACGCAGGCGCGGCTGGTGGTGAATGCGCTGCTTACACGCCACGCGCCGGTCACTGCCGCAGCCGGGGTGCTGCACCGCGCGCTGGCGGACAGTGCCGGGCATGTCAGCGTGAACCAGAGCCTGTCCTATGCGGGGCTGTTCATGCAGATTGATGACCCGGTGGCGGCGCAGCAGGTGCTGGACGGGCTGCCCGCCGTGGCGCGGGGCAGGCGGCTGACCCCCACGCAGGCGCGTGACCTGCGTGACATGACGCGCAGCCTGGCCATTGCGCAGGCGGACCGTGATGACATTGGCGGCCACCCCGATGCGGCCCGCCGCCTGCTGGACCCGCTGCTGGCGCAAGGCCCGGATGATGCCGACCTGCTCCTGGCGCGCGGGCGGGTGGAAGCCGCACTGCGCCAGCCCGCGCAGGCGGTAGTCTATGACCAAAAAGCGCTGGCCATCCGCCCCGATGACACGATGGCCCAGGCCGCGCTGGCACGCGACAGCCTGGCCAGCGGCCACGAACAGGCGGCGCGCGCCATGGCGCGCACATTGCAGGCCACGCATCCGCAATGGGGCGATACATGGGAGATACAGGCCGAGATCGCGGGTCTGGACGGCCGTGACCGCCGTCGGCTGGCGGATGTGCAACGCGCCCGCGCGCTGGACTGCACCCCCCGCGATGACGGGGATGACAGCACCGGCTACGGCACCCGTATCGATGCGGGCTGTGCCCCTTACCGCGCGCATGCCGGGGATGAATGGCCAGACATCGGCACGAATTTCGTGCCCGGCATGGGGGCCGGCATGCCGGAGGTCTATCATTATGACCCGTCCCTGACCCCCGTGCAGGCGCTGGACCGGCAGGCGGACTACCTTCAGCGCGCGCTGGTGCCACAGGCGGATGGCAACCTGGAAATCCGTGACCGTTCGGGCCAGCCGGGGCTGGGCCACATGACGGTGGTCAACATTCCCATGACGGCCATCGTGCCGTTTTCCTCCACGCAGCACCAGCTTGCCCTTTCCGTCATGCCCAGCGTGCTCATGTCGGGCGATCCGCTGGCATCCGGTGCCACCGCGCAGCAGTACGGCAGTGTTGCGGCGGGTGGCGTGCGTCCGGGCTTTCATGTGCCCGCCGCCGTGGCCGGTGTGGCGCTGTCGGCGCATTACCAGTGGCGGTGGGTTGCGGCCGACGTCGGGTCCACCCCGCTGGGCTTTACCACGACCAATGTGCTGGGCGGGATTGAGCTTGCGCCGCACCTGACCCACAGCCTGACCCTGCGGCTGACGGGTGAACGCCGTGCGGTGACCGACAGCCTGCTGGCCTATTCCGGCGCGCGCGACCCCGCTACGGGGCGGGTGTGGGGCGGGGTGACGCGCAACCGGGGCCATGGGCAGCTGGAATGGGCGCAGCCGGGCTACAACCTGTATGCAGGCGGCGGCTACGCGGTGATGCAGGGCACGCATACGGTAGCCAACCATGAAGCCGAGGCCGGCGCGGGGGGCTCCGGCCTGCTGTGGCACCGCCAGGACGCGCAGCACCTGCGGCTGGGGCTGGACCTTGTCTATTTCGGGTATCGCCGCAACACGTATTTCTTCACATGGGGGCAGGGGGGCTACTTCTCCCCGCACGCGTTCATGGCCGCCCTGGTGCCGCTGACCTATGACGGGCATGCCGGGCGGTGGACATGGCTGTTCAGGGGGGAAGCGGGCTACCAGCACTATACCGAGCACGCGACGGCCATGTTCCCGCTGGGAGAAGGCGGGGCTATGGCGGGGCAGCGTTACGCGGGCCAGTCCACCGGCGGGCTTGCGGGCAATGTGCTGGCGCGCGCGGTCTACCAGCTTACGCCCGCGCTGCGGCTGGGGGTGGAGGGGGGCTATTCACGCTCGGGCAGCTGGGATGAGGTGCATGGCATGCTCATGCTGCATTACGCGCCGGGGTAAGTATATTTTAAAAAGGAACGGAAGTTCCTGGTGAAGCTTTTTTCAAAAAACTTCAGAAGAACGCCGCCTTTTTGAAAAAAGGCGGCATCCAGAAACGTCCTGTCTTTTAAGGGTGCCCCGCCCTGCGGGCAGGACGCCGTGCCCGGATCAGGGCGTGTGGACCAGCTTGCGGTTGAGGAATTCCTCAATGCCGAATTCCGAAAGCTCACGCCCGTAGCCAGAGTTCTTGATCCCGCCAAAGGGCAGGTCGGGTGCGGTGCCGGTGGTGCTGTTGATGAACACCATGCCCGTATCGATGCGGGCTGCCACCCGGCGGCCGCGTTCCACATCGCTGGTCTGGATGGAACCGCCAAGGCCGTAGGGCGAATCATTGGCCAGGGCCACGGCCTCATCATCGCTGCCCACCGGGTAGATGATGGCGACGGGGCCGAAGATTTCCTCGTAGAAAATCGGGTTGTCCTTTGTGACGTGCGTCAGGATCGCGGCTTTCATGAAGAAGCCCTCACGCGCGATCTGCCTGCCGCCCGTAACCAGTGTCGCCCCGTGTGCCACCGCCTTTTCCACCTGGGACACGGCATGTTTCATCGCCACTTCGCTGCTCATCGGCCCATGGGTCACGCCCTGTTCCAGCGGGTCGCCGTACTGGAATGCGTCCAGTGCGGTTTTCAGCTTCGTGGTGAACGCATCAACCAGTGACGTATGCACGATCATGCGCTTGGCCGCGGTGCAGACCTGCCCGTTATTGGACATGCGGCCCTGCACGGCCAGCGGAATGACCTTGTCCAGGTCGGCATCGTCCAGCACGATGAAGGCATCCGACCCGCCCAGTTCCATCGTGCTTTTCTTGAGCGCGCGCCCCGCCTGCGCCGCAACCGCGCTGCCCGCGCGTTCGCTGCCGGTCAGGGCCACGCCGCGCACTTCGGGCCGTCCGATCAGTTTTTCCGACTGGTCGTTGGTAATGAACAGGTTGGTATAGGTGCCTTCGGGCGCGCCTGCTTCACGGAACAGGTCCTCAAACGCCACGGCGCATTGCGGCACGCCGGGGGCATGCTTCACCATCACCACATTGCCCGCCATGATGTTGGGGGCCGCCACGCGGGCCAGCTGGTAGTAGGGGAAGTTCCACGGTTCCACGCAGTAGATGACGCCCAGCGATTCACTGGTCACGGTAGCATGGCCCCGCGATACCGGCAGTTCACGCGGGGCAAGGAAGGTTTCGGCCTTCTGGGCGTAATAGGACAGGATATCGGCCGAAAGATCGATCTCCCCCAGCGCTTCGGGCAGGATCTTGCCCATTTCGATGGAAATCAGGCGGGCATGCTTTTCCCGGTCGCGGCGCAGGATGTCCGCCGCCCTGAGCATGATCGCCCTGCGCTGTGCAATGGTGCGGTGCCGCCAGTCACTTTCCCACAGCTGGTGGGCGGTGGACAGCTTGGCCAGCATTGTCCTGTCATCATGAAGGTCAAAGACCTTTTCCGTCTTTCCGGTGGCCGGATTGATGGTGCGGTAGGGGCTCATGTCAGCATGTCCTTGCATGGTTGCGGGGCGGCAGGTGACTTTATGGCCGGGTGAAGGTTTGTAATGTCTGAACGGGGAATGCCCCGCACCGCAACGCGGTGCACCCGGCCGGCATCGCCCGGCCTGTTGGATGGCTGGCCCCATCGTGACTATATCCGTCCGTATCGTGTCAACATCAGCCACGGGCCGGCTGGGATGCGGTCAGGACAGGCGTGTGCCGCAGGCGGCGCGGGCCGGGGGCGGGCGTGCGATGGCGCCACGGGTGGTCACGATGGTTTGAACACGACGGGGCCGTGCCGGGGCCGGGTACGCCCGCGTCCTGCCCCGCGCCATGCGGG
>ERZ746981.321-NODE-321-length-23185-cov-148.882249_pt1 | contig 23185 bp, 25 predicted proteins | sample MGYA00374948_ERZ746981 | MGnify/ENA primary metagenome ERZ746981 (study PRJEB28757, sample SAMN06711160) | food metagenome | host: microorganism | place: China:Harbin | collected 2017-01-30 | study: EMG produced TPA metagenomics assembly of the Analysis of...
CTTTCACACCAGCGGCGCAGACGCCGGTGCACGTTTTTCCAGTCCCCGAAACGGGCAGGAAGGTCGCGCCATGGAATGCCCGCGCGATAGCGATACAGTACCGCCTCCACGAACAGACGGTTGTTCGCCGCAGTGCCGCCGACATAACCCTCACGACCGGGGAGAAGATCCTTTATCCGCTCCCACTGGTCATCGCGTAAACCATAGCGCCGCATCCCTCTGTCTCCCCCAAAACTGGGAAAACAGTCAGCACACGCAGCCATAAAGTACAACCCACACGTGCCACATTCAGGGCTTAACTGACGACACGCCGTAAGATAGATGCTTCGAAGGTCAGGGTTATGCCGCATGGCAACCAGAGTAGGCATGTACAGAGCGTTTCTGACATGAATCCGACCAACCCGAATAAAGCTTTTACCCTGCCACTTTCCTCACTGCCTGGTCTGCGAGCCCAACAACCTGTCCATTTCCCAGTGTTCCCAGTTCGGGAATATCGACCCTGCCCCCTGAAATGCCCTCGATTTGAAGTAAGGTCTGTCCATAAGAGACAGACGATGAAGAAAGCACGTTTCACACAGGAGCGGATCATCGGGATCCTGAAGGAGCATCAGGTGGGCGCGACGGCTGCGGATCTGTGCCGCAGGCACGGGATCAGCGACGCGACCTTCTACACCTGGCGGTCGAAATACGGCGGCATGGAAGTGTCGGAAGCGCGTCGGCTGACGGCTCTTGAAGAAGAGAACACGAAGCTGAAGCGGCTCCTGGCGGAGAGCGTAATGGACGTCTCGACGCTGAAGGCCTGCTGGCAAAAAACTCGTGACGCCCGGTTTGCGGCGGGACGCCGTGGCCTGCGCGATCCGGGAGAAAGACTATTCGCAGCGACGGGCCTGCCGGCTTATTGGCATGGATCCGAAGACCTGGCGCTATGCGTCACGCCGCTCGGATGATGCCACAGTGCGGGGGCGGCTGCGTGAACAGGCTGCAGAGCGACGACGATTTGGCTATCGGCGCCTGCAGATCCTGCTCGACAGGGAGGGGCTGGTGATGAACCACAAGAAGCTGTTCCGGCTGTATCGCGAGGAAGGGCTGTCAGTCCGTAAGCATGGCGGCCGTAAACGGGCGATGGGCACGCGCTCGCCGATGATGCTGCCCGACGGGCCAAACCAGCGATGGAGCCTGGACTTCGTCTCGGACGCGCTGAACAACGGACGACGCTTCCGTGTGCTGACAGTGGTGGACGACTACACGCGAGAGTGCCTGGCGCTGGTAGCGGATACGTCGCTGCCAGGCGAACGGCTCGGCCGCGAACTCGACCGGATCGGGGAACAGCGCGGCTTTCCCATGATGATCGTCCGTGACAACCGCACCGAGATGACCTCGAACGCGATCGAGGCCTGGCAGGAAAAACGGTCGGTGCTGTGGCACTACATCGCACCAGGCAATCCGCAGCAGAACGGGTTCATCGAGAGCTTCAACCGCCGGTTCCGTGACGAATGCCTCAACGAGCACCTGTTCCGCAACCTCGCCCACGCCCGTTCGGTCATCAAGGGCTTGCGGCCTGACCACAATGCCGTCAGGCCCCACACCAGCCTCGGGGGCATGACCCCAGAGGTTTTCGCTCAACACACCGACAAGGCATACAGCAACCCACAGACCCTAACTTAAAACTGAGGGCACGCTCGGGGTAGGGTCACTTCAGGCCCAGATGATCCCGATAGCGGCGAAAGCAGGCCGCGCCACATTCCAGCCGCATCAGGGCGCCTTCGGCGATGGCCGGGGCACGACGCGAATCTTCCGCGATGAGCGGGCTGATAACCTCTGCATTCCATGTTGCGGAATGGCGCACATCCAGCACGGCATGCAGGTCGAAATAATGCCGGTCATCGGGCTGCACGCCCAATCGTTTCAGCCCTGCCGCGACCATGGCCGCCCTACCCGGCGCGGTCAGTTCGATCACGCCCAACGCGCCGACCGCGTGAAACGCCAGATGCCGGCGGCAGGCCAGACCGGACATGGTGTTGGCTAGGGCCAGCGACTGCCACACCGTCGTCTCCGATTGGGACCGCAGCCCGAGGGCATGGACCAAATGCGCCAGCATCGGACCGTGCATGCCGGCTTCCCGGCCATGACCCATTTCGTCCCAGTAATTGCGCGCCAATTCCAACTTGGGGCGCGTTGGCATACGGACCTGGACCAGTGCCGTCAGGTCCTCGAAACCCGCTTCCCCTGCGGCTTCCTGTTCAAGGAACCAGCACATGGCCTCACGGGATGCATCATGCGCCAGCCAGGGGAAAAGGCTGTCGTGCTGGCCGGGACCGGTCTGTTCCAGTTCCTCGAACCATGCGAGGAAAGCCGCGGGCTCCCGGGGAGCCTGGGCGGCGATCGGTGCGACCTGTTCGCGCAGGGAGCGCAGAAAACCCGCTTCCTCCGCCAGCAGACGGGGCAGATCCAGTCCCGCCGCACCGTCCTCCTCGGGCAGGCACGGCGTCAGCCTTAGACGATTGAGCCCGGCCAGTGCCAGATGGAGTTCCCGCTGCGCCCGGTCGCTACTCTTGCCCGTCAGGATATTGTTCATTGACACCATGCCTCTCCTGCTATCGCCGTGTCACGGTCAGGCAGATCACCGCGATCCGCTCCGCCGTGGATAGCGGACCATTCTCCAGCTCCTCACCAAAGACATCCGGATCGAGCTCAGTGGCTGCCCACGTAAACTCCCGGCCATCCAGCAGGGCCACCACATCGCGCAGGAAGGGATTGTCCCCATTGATGATTGCGGTCCCGGTATAGAGCAGCAACGTCCCGCCGGGCGTCAGCCGCTCCATGGCCGTTCTGACAATCGCCAGTGACAGGCCCGCCCCCAGCCTGCCGCCGCCATCTCGGTACAGTCTGCAACCGGGATCGGGCAGATAGGGTGGGTTGGAGATGATCAGGTCGAATGCACCCGAAAGCCCCGACAGGAGATCGCCCTGCCACGCCATGATGCCGCCGACGCCGGCAAGACCAACGTTGATCCGCGCCAGCCGCAATGCGTCGGGGTTGATATCGACCATCACCACTTCGGTTGACGGGCAGACCTGTGCAATCATGATCGCGCCAAGTCCCGTGCCGCAGCCAATGTCCACTGCCCGCACGGGCGGCGGGGCGGAGCGCAGGTGGGCCGCCAGCACCGCGCCGAACCGGTAGCTGTCGGGGCCGAAGAACACCGCATCCGCCGCCACGGTGGGAAAGGCGGAATGGAAGAACCCGTTGCCCCCCAGCGTGGAGAACCGGAACCGGCTGCGCCAGGCCCCGTTATCAGCGACAAGCATCCCTGCTTCCGTCGCCTGCGCAAAGAGGGACACGGGCAGCGCATCACGCCGGAAGGGCCGGCTCCAGCCAAAGATATCGACGGGGTTCGCCGCCCACCCATTACCCGGTCGCGCGTTGACGCGGCGCTGGGTCTCTGGCGTGGGGCAGACAAACCTGTAGCCTGATCGCAACAGCGTGATCCCCACCTGTTGCATTGCGTGATCCCGAACTGCCGCGGGGAAGATAGGATTGTCCATGATGAAGCCCCAACGCAGCACGAATTACGCCTGTTCCCACCATGCTGGCAACGCCTGCAGCTTTGGTGCGATGGAACGGCTTCCGAAGCCGGTATTGTGTATACCCCTTGTCCTGCAGTGGCTATGGCTGGGGCTACGCTATCGCAGCCTGACGCTGCCATCGGTGGTCAATCCGGCGATCGAGACCGGGGGACTGGCAGGCGAATCAAAAGCAGCCTGCCTGGCCCGGATCGGTCAGGCGCATGCGCCATGGGTCGCCCGTACCGTCCTCGTCTCCCCCGCTGACATCCCGGCGGCAGCGTCCATGGCGCGGACACTGGGCTACCCGCTGGTTGCCAAGCCCGATATCGGCTGGTGCGGCCATGGCGTGCGACGGATCGATGTCGTAGATGGGCTGACGGCCTACATCGCGGCCTTCCCCCCCGACGCCAGCTTCCTCTTGCAGGAATTCGTGCCCGGCCCCTTTGAGGCCGGACTGTTCTACAGCCGTGGCCCGACCGAAGCCCATGGCCGCCTTATCGGTCTCGCCATCCGGCATTCCCCACAGGTCACGGGCGACGGCGTGCGTTCCATCGCGGCCCTGATGGCCGCCGACCCACGGCTGTGCTCGCGGATCGGGCATTACCGGCGCGCCCTTTCCACCAGAGGGATTGACCATGTTCCGATGCGTGGCGAACGCGTCATCCTTGGCACGGTCGCGTCCCTGCGGGTGGGCGGCCGCTATGAGGATGCCATGCGGCTCAATACCCCTGCCCTTGAAGACCGTGTCGATGCCATAGCCCGCTCCATGCACGGCTTCCATTTCGGTCGCCTGGACGTACGTTTTGGCAGCGAGGCGGCCCTGCAACGCGGAGAGTTCCGGATTATCGAAATCAACGGCGCCGGATCCGAAGCCATCCAGTTCTGGGACCCGACGATGCGCCTGCGGGATGCCTATCGTGGCGTGTTCGCCAAGCAGGCGGCCCTGTTCGCGCTGGCGGCCCGGATGCGGGCCGATGGCGCGGTCCCGATCAGCGCAATGGCGCTGGCCACGGCATGGTGGCGGCAACTCAGGCTGATGCGGCGCTATCCTTCGTCCAATTAGTTCATATGTGCAGCCCGGATCATGATCTGGAAACAGGCTCCGCATCTGTATGACCCTGATCGGCGCTGTCATGCCATGATACGTGGTTCCACCGCCTCACCCCTTCTGCAATCGGGGAAGCAGGCGTTCCAGCCGCAGCCTCCCCCGGCTGTCCGTCAGCCGCCAGGCTGCCAGGTGGGCCGCGGCTGTCGCGCCGATCAGGTTGCCACTGACGATAAGTGACATCAGCAGGACCTGGTACCTTGAGGCTGCCAAGGGGTTCATCCCCGCCAGGATCTGCCCTGTCATGATTCCGGGCATGGTAATGATCCCGGCGGCCGCCATCTGGTTCAGCGTCGGCAGCAGGGCCGTCCGGATGGCCTGGCGAATCAGGCCGTTCATTGCCTGCGCGCGGGTCGCGCCGAGAATGATCCGCGCCTCGATGGCCTGCCGTTCGCGCGTGATGGCGGACAGGAGTGTATTCATCGACAGGCTTGTTGCATTCATGACATTGCCCAGCAGCAGGCCCGTCAGGGGAATGGCCGTGCGGGCCACATACCACGGGTGGGGCTGGAGGCCGGTCAACAGCCCGATCAGCACCACGATGACCGTCCCTGTTACCGTGGAGGCACCCGCGATCCCGAAATGCCACCACAGACCAAGGCGGACCTGCTGGCGTGACCCGGCTTCCCGGGCGGCGGCGGTGAACATGAAGGCCAGCAGCCCGATGGTCAGCCACACGGAGGCATGACCAAACACGAACAAAAGCACACTGCCGACAAGCGCAAGCTGTACCGCCATGCGCACGGCGGAAACCAGCAGCACCCGCTGCAACCCCAGCGACAGCAGGAACGACAGCGCGCTGCCGATGGCGATCAGGGCAGCGGCCACCAGCATGTCCCCGGTCGTCAGCACTATGGGTGTCATGGCGCGATTTCTTCCATGTGTCCCCGTGCCATCCGGAACCGCGTCCCGGCCATGCGCCCCGCCTGCCCCATGTCGTGCGAGACCAGGACAATGGCCGTCCCCTGCGCCCTTGCCTCCTGAAGAACGGCTTCAACCCTGTCCGTCGTGGCGGCATCCAGCGCCGAACAGGGTTCATCAAGCAGCAGGACACGGGGATGCAGCAGCAGGGCGCGGATCAGGGACAGCCGCTGGCGTTCCCCCGTGGACAGGCGTGACAGCGGCGAGCGCAGGCAGTCTTCCCGCAGGCCAAGGCGCGCGACCAGCGCGCGCACCGCGTCCGTATCCACCATGTGGTCCAGCACGATATCGGACCACCACGCGGGTTCCGCCGGGACATATTGCACCAGGCGGCGCCACTGCGCCGCAGGCATGCCCGAGCAGGCCTGTCCATCGATGCGTGCATCGCCTTCATGCGGGTCAAGATCCGCGATCATGCGCAGCAGTACCGACTTCCCGCTGCCTGATGACCCGGTGATCGCCACGCACGCCCCCGCCGGGACAGTGAATGCAAACGGGCCACCATGGACGCTGCGCAAGGCCAGTACCTCCAGCGCCACAGGCCTGGCCTGATCTGTCGCTACAGTCATCCATCCTCCTGAACAGCCATCCCTGCCCGTTCGCGCGAAGACATCAGCCACGTTGCGTCCAGTCCCGGGCCTTTTCCCATATCTGAATTTCTCGATATGAGGAAATATTATATCCTCGCCGGACATGGCGACCGGCATCGCGCCGGTGTGCATGGCCCGGGCTACGGTCCATTTATGGACAGGTCCCGGCGACAGGACGGCCTGCCCCCGCGCCAGCCCGATGAAACCGGCCAACGCTGTAGGCGTTGGGAACCCTGCCTGTTTGCCCATAATCGGATATTACCATGATGCTGGATCGCCGTTCCTTTCTGGCATTGTCCGGACGAACGACGCCGGCGGCCATGATCCCGCGCCGGGGCCGTGGCGCTGGCCCCGTCATGGGTGGAAAAGCGGACCATACGCTGCGGATCGCCACGGGACAGGTCGAACTTGCCCCCGGGCGCATCATTTCAACCACGCTTTATAATGGCCAGTTTCCCGGCCCCCTGCTGCGGCTTGAGGAAGGCAGGCTCAGCGTGATCGACATCTTCAATGATACCGATACGCCGGAACTGGTGCATTGGCATGGCCGGGGGCGATCTCAACCGTGGTACCTATACCGGGCAGGTCGGGCTGGTCTATATCGAGCCGAAGGATAATCCTGGCGCCCATGACCGCGAGATATTCCTTGTGCTGAAGGAATTCGCGCCATTCTTCAGCCGTGGCGGCGACATGGCGGTGGGTGCGCTTGCGGGCGACCCGGTAGCCGAACTCCAGCGGCTGGGAAAGGGCGCCGACGCGGTCGCCACGCAAGGGACGAAGGGGTTCGAGGTCGGCTACAGGTCATTCACGATCAACGGCCCATTCAATAAGGTGGCGTATAAGCTGGTGCTGCCGGATAGGGCGCCGTCGGGTAAGCAGGCACGACCGGCACGACCGGTACAGGCATCGCCACGCCTGTAGTGGCAGCAACCACGCCCGCGATCAGTCCGGTTACCGCCGCCACAAGCAGGTACTGCGCTCCGGACTGCATCCAGTAATAGCCTGATGGCGGTGCCCACAGGCCATGGTAGCGCCGCCAGTCACGGCCCCGCCACTGCCACGACGGTCATGACCGCCATGCCCCCATGGCGGATCCGCACGGGCCGTCGCACTGGTCAGGATCAGGCAGGCTGACAGGATGGCGGCCGGAAATCGATCTATCATGGTGCCTCCATCGGCAAGCAGGGTAAGGAACACAGGCTCTCATGGCTTATGCATGAACGTACGCCCCCCCCCCCCGCGCCAGGACAGGGATTGACATTATTTTATATATCCACAATCAAAGATATATGGATATGGAATCGGCCCTTGCCGCGCTCAGCGCCCTGTCCCAGTCCACGCGGCTGGCTATCTTCCGCCTGCTTGTGCGCCATGAACCGGACGGCCTGCCCGCCGGAGATGTCGCTCGCCATCTTGATATGCCGCAGAACACGATCTCGACCCACCTCGCGATCCTGACACGTGCCGGCCTGCTGAGCGCGCAACGCCACAGTCGGCAGATCGTCTATCGCGCCTGTCTTGCTCGCCTGCAGGACCTGATGCTCTTCCTCGTCAGGGACTGCTGTGCGGGCAGTCCCGAACTCTGTGCGCCCCTGATCGCGACCCTGTCCTCCTGCTGTCCGTCCCCCGAATCCTGCTCATGACCATCACGATCTATCACAACCCGGCCTGCGGCACGTCGCGCAATGTGCTGGCACTGATCCGCAACAGCGGCGAGGAGCCTCGCATTATCGAGTATCTGAAAACGCCTCCCAATCGTGCGGAACTGGTCGATCTGATTGCCCTTATGGGCGTTCCGGTGCGCTCGGTCCTGCGGGAAAAGGACACGCCCTTTCACGAACTTGGCCTCGATAATCCGGCCCTGAGCGATGACGCGCTGATCGATGCCATAATCGCACACCCAATCTTGATGAACCGACCGATCGTCGTCACCCCGCTCGGCGTTGCGCTCTGCCGTCCGTCCGAGACGGTTCTGGACATCCTGCCCAACCCACAGCAGGGCGCATTCGTCAAAGCGGACAACGAGAAAACCGTCGATGAATCCGGAAAGCGGATCGTCTGATGCTGGCGCTTCTGATTTTCGTTGTCACGCTGGTTTTTGTCATCTGGCAGCCTCGGGGGCTGGGCATCGGCTGGAGCGCAATGGCAGGTGCCGCCGTGGCTCTGGCGGCTGGTGTGATCCACTGGCACGACATTCCGGTCATCTGGCACATCGTCTGGGACGCGACCTTCACCTTTATCGCGCTGATCGTTATCTCGCTGTTGCTGGACGAGGCCGGGTTCTTCCATTGGGCCGCCCTGCACGCGGTGCGTTGGGGCAAAGGGCGAGGCCAGACGCTATTCCCGCTGATCGTGGTGCTGGGAGCGGCCATTGCAGCGGTTTTCGCCAATGACGGCGCGGCCCTGCTGCTCACGCCCATTGTCATCGCCATCCTCACTCAGCTCCGCCTGAGCCATACTGCAGCCCTGGCCTTCATCATAGCGACCGGCTTCGTCGCGGACACCACCAGCCTGCCGCTGGTCATCTCCAATCTGGTGAACATCGTCAGCGCCAATTTCTTTGGCATTGCGTTCGATCGCTATGCCACGATCATGGTCCCTGTCGATCTGGTAGCACTTGGTGCAACGCTGGCCGTCTTGTGGCTGTGGTACCGGCGGCAGGTGCCTGCGACCTATCCCGTCGCCGAACTGCCCGCACCTGCCACGGCCATTCGTGACCCTCATGTATTCCGGGCGGCATTTCCGCTGCTAGCCCTGGTTCTGGCGGCCTATTTCCTGACCGCGCCGTTTCATATCCCGGTCTGTGTCGTAGCCTGCCTGGCTGCTGCAATCCTGCTGCTCGTCGCCGGATATGGCCGGGTGATCTCTGTTCGCAAGGTGCTGCGGGGTGCCCCGTGGCAGATCGTGATCTTCTCCCTAGGCATGTATCTGGTGGTCTATGGGCTGCGCAATGCCGGGCTGACCGACTATCTTGCGACCGCACTGGTCTGGCTCGGTCATCAAGGGACGTTCACGGCCACCATCGGCACCGGCTTTCTAGCGGCTGTTCTGTCGTCCATCATGAACAATATGCCGAGTGTGCTGGTCGGGGCGCTGGCGATCCAGCAGGCTCACGACATCACGCCGCTGACACGCGACCTGATGATCTATGCCAACGTCATCGGCTGCGACCTCGGGCCGAAATTCACGCCCATTGGTAGTCTCGCAACACTGCTGTGGCTGCATGTGCTGGCATCCAAGAATCATCGGGTCACGTGGGGGCAATACATGAAGGTCGGGCTGGCCATCACCCCGCCGGTCCTGCTGGCCACGCTCATCGCGCTGGCCCTGTGGCTGCCCCGGGTCAGCCACCCGTAACGCATGAAGGGAACCGCTCCATGACCGCACCTGACCTGCCCGCCCTGCATCCGGAATATCTCGAACGGGTTGACCTCGCGCGGCTTGAGCCACACCCACGGGTTGACCATCCGCCCCGCATCCTGCTGCTCTATGGCTCGCTGCGACCACGCTCGTTCAGCCGCCTGCTGGTGCTGGAGGCGGAGCGCATCCTGAAAGCCCTCGGCGCGGAAACGCGGATATTCGACCCGACCGGCCTGCCAGTGGCGGATTCCGTACCTGCCACCCATCCGAAGGTGCAGGAACTGCGCGCACTCTCGCTCTGGTCGGAAGGCCAGGTCTGGTGCAGCCCCGAACGGCACGGTAACATAACCGCTGTGTTCAAAAACCAGATCGACTGGTTGCCACTGTCCGAAGGCTCGATCCGTCCGACGCAGGGCCGCACGCTGGCGGTGATGCAGGTCTCAGGCGGATCGCAAAGCTTCAATTCCGTCAATGCCCTGCGGGTTCTGGGCCGATGGATGCGGATGTTCGCCATCCCCAACCAGTCCAGCGTGCCGATGGCCTATACGCAATTCGGTGATGATGACCGGATGAAGCCCTCCCCGCTCTATGACCGCATGGTGGATGTCATGGAGGAACTGATGAAGTTCACATGGCTGCTGCGGGACCGGGCCGATTACCTCGTTGATCGCTATAGCGAGCGCAGGCAGGACCATCGCCCGCCTGAAGCGCGGTGAGGCCGGGACGGGACGGAACCGTTCAACGTGGTGATTGCGGATGGCGGCCATGCTGCGGGGCCGTAAGCCTGCTACGCTCCAGCCAACGCCAAAGCGGCAACACTTCAGGCTTACCGTATCCGTGATCCTGTGATCTGGATTAATAAACCCCAATCTTCGTGCGACCATCTTGTCGCTTTATCAAAGCTCTTGTAAAAACAAAAAGAAATACTTTGTCATGAACATAGCGTTATGGAATCTTTCCAATTGAAAACCTCCATAAACAGTAAAATCCGTCACGATCCACAAGAAACTACCAAGGTTCTTGTGGTCAACACCCTCCTGACGTGAAGACAAACACCGTGTCCTGATTTCGCATATAGCGATCTTCCTATACCGCCTTGATGTGCCTGGGCATCATAGCCTGCTCATGCCGTTGGCCACGGTCGTTCGAGATTACCAGGATAAAAGCAATAGTGGCGGTCACCGATATTGTACCGGCCCACCTGACCGACACCACTACGAAAGGGGTTCACCCCATGTTACCCTTACAGTCGAGTTGCGCCCTGCCTGAGGCTGCCACGTCTCGAAATGGACGGGAAGGCATCTGTCTTGATCATGACCAGTCCTTGCAGCAATGGATCCTTGCATGATGACCGAAACCTGCAAGGTCCTGATGATCTTCCCGCTTTTCAACGCCAATTCATTCTGGAACTACAAGGAAGCCTGCGATCTTGCGGGCGCACGCTATCCGGCGGCCCCCCTTGGCCTGGTCACGGTCGCAGCCCTCCTGCCCCGGGACTGGGAAGTCCGGTTGGTCAACCGCAATACCGAAGACCTTGTGGATGCCGATTACGACTGGGCCGACATGGTCATGACCGGCGGCATGCTGCCGCAGCGCAATGATGCGCTGCACATCATCGAGACCTGCCGCGCGCGCGGCAAGCCGGTGGTGGTGGGTGGCCCCGACGTGACCTCTAGCCCATCGCTTTACAGCGCCGCCAATTTTCAGGTACTGGGCGAGGCCGAGGAAATCATGGATGATTTCGTCGCGGCCTGGCGCAGCGGTGCGCGGCAGGGCGTGTTTGAAGCACCAATGGGCAAGACGGATGTTACAAAAAGTCCGTTGCCGCGCTTTGATCTGCTCAAGCTTGACCAGTACCTACATGTTGGCATCCAGTTCTCGCGTGGGTGTCCGTTCAGTTGCGAGTTCTGCGACATCATTGAACTCTATGGCCGAGTGCCGCGCACCAAGACCAATGCGCAGGTCATGGCCGAACTCGATGCCCTGTACGCGCTTGGCTATCGCGGACATGTGGATTTTGTCGATGACAACCTGATTGGCAACAAGAAGGCGCTCAAGAAATTCCTGCCCGACCTGAAACGCTGGCAGAACGAGAAGAACTTTCCATTCGAGTTCTCGACCGAGGCATCGATCAACCTTGCCGATGATGCCGACCTGCTGCGCAGCCTGGCCGATACCAATTTCTTCGCCATATTCGTCGGCATCGAAAGCCCGGATACAGACTCCCTCGTGCTGATGCAGAAAAAGCAGAACACACGGCGCAGCCTGCAGCAGAGCATCGAGACAATCCACAAGGCCGGGATTTTCGTCAATGCGGGCTTCATCGTGGGTTTCGACAGCGAAAAGGGCAGTGTCGCCCAGGGCATGATCGACTGTATCGAGGATACGTCCATCCCAGTCTGCATGGTCGGCCTGCTTTACGCCCTGCCCACGACGCAGCTGACGCGGCGCCTGCTGGCGGAAGGCCGCCTTTTTTCCGGCAGTGAACAGACGCAGTCGGGCGACCAATGCACGGCGGGGCTGAATTTCGAGACAAAACGCCCGCGTCGCGACGTGCTGAACGATTACAGGACGGTGCTTGCGGCCATCTATGACCCAGTCGCCTATTTCGGCCGCGTGCGCAGGCTGGGCCGGATGCTCGGGCGCAAGCGCGCGCACCGGATGATAAAGGGTGATTTGCGCAGCTTTGTCCGGCTCATGTTCCGCATCCACCGTGCGGGGCCGGGAACGGCCGGGCAGTTCTGGCGCATGATGCTGGACTGCGCCCTGCATAACCCGCGCGCGCTGCCCTATGTGGTGATGACAAGCGCGCTTTACCTGCATCTTGGCCCGTTTTCACGCCAGGTCATTGCCGAGATCGACCGCGAGATCGCGGATGTGGAACAGGGCCGCTGGCATGTGCCGCCCGTTGTACGTCATGTCAAGGCAGAACTCGTGCCAGCCTAAACCGTGTTAAGGGAAGATGAAGGAGTATGCATGATGTACAATAAAGGCGCTAATATGCATTGCCTGTTAAAGCGCATTTCGTATAAATTCCGACATAACGAAGCTATTCCACTTATCAAAATATATATTGAATTAATGAAAAGAATTGTTCAATAAATAATTTGTTTTAGATTTTATTATACGATATTTTTTCGAAAAATGAGGCGCATCTGGCATAATCATCATATATGGTTACATACAATCATATTATTGAAAACCTGCTCTTTTGCATATGCCCAGCCTGTTCCCGTAAGCGTGCTGAGCGCGGGCGTTACGCCACAGCAGAATATTCCCGACCATATTGACCCGCGCACCCATCTGTCCGGCAACTGGGGCGGAATACGGAACTGGCTGCTGGCACAGGGAATTGATATCCGTATATCGGATACCAATGAATTCTGGTCCAACCCGGTGGGGGGCGCGCAGGCATCCAGCAACTACATCGGGTCCGCCGCGGTTGAAATGGTGACGGATCTGCACACCCTGACGGGCCTGCCACTGGGTACATTTGACATCAGCGCCATGGAAATCCGTGGGCGACCATTCAGTAATACGCCCCTGTATGTTTTCAACCAGACATCGAATATCGAAGCGGATGATAACGGGCGGCTATATGAACTGTGGTACAGCCAGAAATTCATGGGAGAACGCCTGGCCTTCCGGATTGGCAAGCTGGATCTCGGGCATGACTTCATGGTCAGCAGCGTCGGGCTGAACTTCCTCAACGCGTCCTTTTCCTGGCCCATCATGCCCGATAATGACCTGTATGACCAAGGCCCCGTCTCCCCCGTGGCCACGCCTGCGATACGGTTGCGCTATACCCTGTCCCCACACTGGAATTTCCTGTTCGCGGCAGCCGATGACAATCCTGTGGGCGGCCCCTTCATCAACGCGAAGGACCCGTGGAACCAAAACCGCGACCCCGGTGGCACGCGCTTCAGTTTCCGCACGGGCGCTCTTTTCTTCGGGGAGGTCCAGTACCGGCGGACCCTGTACGGAAGGCAGGGCACATATAAACTTGGCGGTTACTTTGATACCGGACGCTTTCCCGACCAGTCCGATCTCAGAAAAAACCATAAAACCAACTGGGCCGTCTACGCCATTGCGGATCAGACGCTGCAGCATTTCGGGCGAATAACGGAGCTTGACGCTTTCATTCGGGGGAACTGGACAGCGGACACCGACCGCAACCAGATCGTCTATGCCGCAGATGCTGGGTTGTCCCTGAAGGGGCCGTTTGGACGTGCAGGCGACATGGCGGGGTTTGGTGCGGGCCTGGGGGCGGCTAGTCCCTATCTTGCCCAAGCGGACCGGCGTTCTGGCCTGCCCATGCAGGGCACCGAATATCATCTGGAGTTGACCTATCAGATCCCAATCACGCCATGGTTCATGCTTCAGCCTGATATTCAGGGCATCATATCGCCCAGTGGTGGTGTTCTCGATAATAAAGGGCAGCATGTGCATGACGAAGCCATCTTCGGTCTGCATAGCAGCGTAACATTCTGAACCACTCTGTACAAGGTTTTTTTGAAAAGATCCGACCAGACTGTGTTGTCCCGCCTTTTCATTCCAGGTTCATCTAGAAATTCACATTGGTATGCAACCCGAATACGGCTTCATTACCAATCCGGTGCGTCGGACAGGATGGATCTCCCGTGCCGCCCGAGGGGTTCAGGACATATTGGAAATCGGGCTGCACGACCATCCATGGTGTGATCTGGGCCTGATAGGTCAGTTCAAAATGATTTTCGTTTCCCTGCACCAGGGCACCGCGCGCGCGATCATAGGCACGCACGCCTGATGTGACGCGACCGATACCCCAGCCCAGACCAAGTGTATCATTCGTCCTGCCTGAAAAGGGCGCCTTCAGGTTAAGGCCGGCATCAATGGCGAAGCTTATGATATTGCGATCACCACTATTACCCGTCGCCCGGACAAACAGGCCAAGTGCGCGTGATGCATCAGGCGACGGACGCCAGATCAACTGGTCGATTATCCCGTAAATCAGCCAGTTTCCCCGATCCCAGCGGGGTGTACCACCATCCGCGCCAAGAGACAGTCCCTGTGTGTTATATCGATAATCCGGAAATCGTGCCGTATCATAATAGCCTCCAAGTTTATAAACGCCTGACAGGCCCGGATGACTGGCCGCGCGTCCACTGTCGCCAGATTGAGGATTGAAGGCATACTGAATTTCGGTAATCAGTAGCGCGCCGGTTCCCATATTGAACTGCGTGCCACTTCCATCCCTTATGGTCTGGCTGGTGGGGTCCGCCGGGTTTCCGGTCACGCCAAAGACACTGCTATCCTGATTACCCGACGGATTGTCATCCGCCGCCGCGAACATGAATGTGTATTTTTCACCGGGTCGGTAGCGCAACCGGATTGCGGGAGCTGCAAGCGGCCATGAAGGACCGCCAGCATAAAGGTTGACCGAAGGACCCATTGGCCATCCGAAATTGGCGTTGAGGTACAGGGACGCGTAATCGCTGATCAGGAATTCCGTATCGAGATCCTGCTGGCCGATCTTGACGTCCAGCGCGCCCCTGAGAAAGGACTGCTGGTACCAAAGTTCAAACAGGCGGGTGGAGCGATCCGCCTCAAATCCGCTGATGGGGTTGAAATTGCCCAGATGGTCCTGAGTGACGGCACGTCCCCGGATCTGCAGGGCACTGATGTTGATTGTCGCGCCTTTAAGCCCGATCATCCTTTCCAGATCCGCCATCAGGGTCGGCATGGTAATGCCGATATAGGAAGGGCCCGTGCCCGATCCCCTGCCATCGCCATTGGTACTGCCGATCCCGCCCGTGGCGTTACCCCATAACTCGTTGACGTCCTGAATGCTCAGCGTCAGGCCGTAGCGGGCCAGCCATGGACGCAGTCCCCCCATATTCCCCAGCAGGCTCCCACCGGCAGACGGCGTATCTTGGCTGTGGCTGGTCGTGATTGCGCCTGCTTGCCAGGAATCACGCACGGTCGCCGGGTCAATCTGGGCCAAGAAAGGTGTACTGGCGCCCAGATGGGCCTGCCCACCCGCAATGGCGGTCTGGGCCTGCCCCGCAACGGAGATGAAACCGCCGATGCCCCAGAAGAAAATTCCCTCACATACACGCCGGAACAATCGGGTAACGCAAACCGCCGGAATCCTGCGTGATGTCAGTTCGCACGGTCGCAAATGTTTCTCATATTATCGTAAAAAAGGTCGTAATCCAGACAGATATCATATACCCGGTCTTCTTTCCACAACATGATGTTTTTGTTAAAGACACAATGTGAATAAAAGAGAATTGTGATATTATATCGTTCTCGTAATTTAATTTATTATTTTTAAAAAATATGCCTGAAGGTCATAAAAAGGTGTCTATTCTGCTTTGGCGATGGACGAAAACACATAGCGGAAAATAAATTATCGCGGCTGCCGCTTCTATGGAAAACAATTCAGACTTTTCACTTTGGCTGCCTGCACAAAATGATCGCCGGCATGCGTGGTAATACTGAGTACCATGCTGCCTGCTACAAGGATTGGCGGCCCTACCATTGCTCATAACGGCTGATCTCTTGCTAGCAGCGTCTCCCCCGTGACCTTATTTTCCGTGTTCAGGTTCACGTCATGTCTGCGTGTTACAAGAACAGCGAGCATCGGCATGATGGCATGGCCAGGGTCAGGTGCCAGGAGGCCGGACAAATATTATGAGATCGATAGTGAATTACGGATTGGCAATCCTGATGATAGTCAGCATATCCGGCTGTGTGGCGCGCGCCGAAACAGAAACAGAAACAAACGGTATTTGCGAGACAGTGGAACAGGGTATCCGGCTGCATGTCGACGGCACGTATGGCGGATATCCCCATTCCGTCCTGCGTGATGCGGTGCTGGAGAGCGTAGCCTGTCCTTCGGGGGATGCAGAACTACGCGCTTTCCATACCATTGCGATACCGCCGCCCCATATGCGTATTGCCGTCATGCGCCCCATCGGGCAGGGCCAGCAGGGATCGCTGTCCATCATGCTGTTTTCACAAGGGCATTTCGTTATCGGCGAACGGATGTCCCTCTCTCCTTTCTCACGCACCCAGTCTCCTTTTTCGGTAAAGGCAGACATCAACCTTGCAACAGCACGCCTATGGGGCGATCTGGCGAACCGGATCGCACAGGGGAAGCGTGCCATTCCATAATGGGGAAACACGCTCAGTCCATCACATTTGCGATCCGGTTTACCGAAAATGGCCGTAGCTTGCACATATTCTGCGATGTCATTAGGTCACGGGCGCCACACAGTTATCTGGATACAGGTTCCTTGCTCGCTGCCGGTGTCGTCGTGGGTTTACCATCTCCGTTCTTTTTTTACAGTCTGAACACCAACTGGCCGCAGGTATCGGCAAGGCGGCCAATCGTTCAGGTTCGCGTCATGTTTGAGTGATATGATCGTTCGGATGAAATACAAATCTGGCCTTTCCCCAGCACGTTATGACGCACCAACAATCATTTTCCACTGGGGATGCACGGCCATTATCATGTTGCAGTTCGCAACCGCGAATTTATGGGGCCTGTTCCGGAACCCGCTACACCATCAACTGGTGGTGACCCACCTGACGGCAGGCATGGTACTGAGCGTTCTGTTTCCCGCACGCCTGCTATGGCGACTAGGCTGGGGGCGGCAGATCCGCGCCGCCGATCGCTGGCTTGATGCCATGCTGGCGCGCTACGTGGAATACAGCCTGTATGGGCTAGTCCTGCTGGAAATCCTCCTTGGGTATCTGTGGCGATGGGGCAATGGGCAGGCCATGAGTTTCCTGTCCATCCAGATCATGCCGCCCTTTGGCAGGTTTCCGACATCGACAGTCGGCATTCTGCACTGGCTGCACCAGTGGAATGGCTGGCTGATCATCGTGCTTGCCACGGGTCATGCGCTGGCCGCGTGTTTTCATTACTTCATTCTCCGGGACAATGTTTTTCAGAGAATGCTGCTGACAGGGAATGTATCCGATGAATATGGAAAGTAAAATACCGCTGCGCCCCAAAGAAATCCACGCGACCTCCCGTCTGGGCTGGCTGCGGGCCGCTGTTCTGGGGGCGAATGATGGTATCCTGTCAACATCCAGCCTGATCATCGGCGTTGCCAGCGCCCATGCGACACAGGGGAGCATCCTGCTGGCTGGAATTTCCAGTCTGGCTGCCGGGGCCATGTCCATGGCCGCGGGGGAATATGTGTCCGTTAGCTCGCAGGCGGATTCTGAGAAGGCTGACCTCGCCCGCGAAAAAAAGGAGCTTGGCAGTAGCTGGGACGCTGAAGTGAGCGAACTGGCCGGGATATACCGTCAGCGTGGCCTGGATGATATTCTGTCACGCAAGGTTGCCCTTCAGCTCATGAAGCATGATGCACTGGGGGCGCACGCCCGCGATGAACTCGGCATTTCGGACGCGACAGCGGCGCGTCCGGTACAGGCCGCCTTTGCATCGGCTAGCGCATTCTCTTCCGGTGCCATACTGCCCGTGCTGGCAGCCCTGCTGTCGCCAGCCAGCGTGGTCTCGTGGAGTGTATCCGCTGTATCCCTGATTGGTCTGGCGGTATTGGGAGTCGTGGGTGCGCGTGCAGGTGGGGCCTCACCATGGCGTCCGGCAATGCGGGTCATATTCTGGGGCATCGTAGCGATGGCCGTGACGGCTGCCATCGGCCGGATATTCGGGGTACAGACATAATGTATTAAATATTTCTGTATATTGAACGAATGGAATGATATCGTGATATGTACTTCTTGTAATTGTGCTATCAAAGGCAGTCGTTTCAGTGCTCTGCATGCGACTTGCATTTCATTTATATCGTGACAAAAACAATATAATATTACATAGAAATAGGTCTGTGGGATTATGCTATCCCGGCAATAGATAGTGGGCATCAACTTCCTTGAAGACTTTCCCAAGGCGGCTATGGGAACCCCGCTTCTCCTGCGGGACGCGAATTATATGCGCAGTGATCTCTATTCCGTTGTCGCTGCGATCATTAATGGCCGACTACGATGTCGGACCGAAAGGCATTTGCCTACACGCCATGGTCATCCTGCTTGCGTACCTATCTCATCCAGGATGGCCGAACCGGGCATGCATGCAAGATCATCCTATACCGCCAGGGAGTCACGCACTCATGACATAACCGCTACCCCTGACGGTGTGGATCAGAGGTTGGCCATCCTGCCCCAGTTTCTCCCGCAGACGACAAATATGCGTTTCGACGATGTTCGTACGAACCGGGAAATCCATATGCCAGACATCCTTCAGCAACATTTGCCGGGAAAGCACCGTGCCTGCATTCCTCATGAAATATTCCAGAAGTTTTAGTTCCTGAGGCTGCAGAAGAACCTTTTCGCCATTCCGTGTCACTGCAAGCGTCAGCAGATTGAGTTCAACGTCAGCCACATTCATTATTGTTGTATGCTGGAAGGAAGATGATCGACGAAGCAGTACCTGCACGCGCGCGACCAACTCGCGTAATGCAAATGGCTTGATCATGTAATCATCCGCACCATGCCGCAGACCGGCGACACGGCTTGGTACGCCATCCATCGTCGTCAGGAACAGGACTGGCGTCATGATGGCATAAGAGCGCATGCGCATGAGAATTGTCAGTCCATCCAGACCAGGCAGCATGCGATCCAGAATGACGATATCCCACGTTTGCGACAGGGCATGCTGCGATCCATCGGTCCCGTTAGCGACACAAACCACGTCAATTCCGCTTTCCTCCAGTCCCTGCCGCACGTAATCCGTAGTTGCGTGGTCATCTTCAACCAAAAGCAGGCGGGGGCGTGTTACCAGCGTCATGAAGCAGGCCAATCAACAAATTTAATGTCCCGCCCAGCGAGACTGAGTTCTTGATCAGGTTATCAGAATCATTGTTACATGACACCATCCATGACGATGGATAGACAATTATTGGCATTTTTTAATGTATCGACCATGTCTCCAAATTGAATACAGAATAAATAATATCAATATTTCATGTGATACATATCATAAATGTGGATGTATATGTATTATATTTTATACGGTATTAAAACAAATACTACGTACGCGCAGGCATATAAAAAATAAAAGACGGTAAGTTCTCTCCGGACAGGACAAGGCAAAGGGGTTAACGCGGAAAGACCATTGGGGGTAAAGTCAGGCTACAGGGCTGGAGCCTATGCCAACCGGACCTGTCATGATCGGGGACGGGTGGATCTTGTCCGGTCATCCATATCCTGAGAGGATGTCGCTACATGATAAATATGTCCAATGATGTCGTGGAATAGGATATCCCGACGCCGAAATGTGGAGACACGACGTATCATCGCCACGACGTCGTTTCGTATCGTCACGTTGTTCGCCGGTCTTTTTATATTGGGCGGCATGGTCATGACTATAACGTCAGGCCTTTACAGCCAGTCAACCATGCGCCAGCAGATCCGCCGGGAAGTGGAGAACGAGAGCCATGAGACATTTGCAGATGCTGGTGTTGCGGATGTCCGTCATCTCCTGCCAGTTGTGCAAGGACTGATCGAACATGAACCCGGTTTCCATTATTTGCTTCAGGACCCCGGACAGGTCATTGTCGCAGGCAACATGCTGCATCTGCGACCAGTGCCGGGCGAACGCTGGCTGGCATGGTCCCATCGCCTGCCGAAAGAAATCAACCAGGATATCGTTTATGGAATAGGTTATCGCCTTGATGACGGCGGCTATTACTTCGTGGGCATGGATGCCTCGCCCCTGACGCATCTCCAACGCGCATTATGGACAACGATCCTGTGGGGCATTGCAGGATTTGGTCTGATAGGGGTAGCAGGCGGCCTTTTCCTGAGCAACCTGATCCTGAAATGGATCGAGACGATAAGCAGGACGGCACGGAGCATCATGCAGGGCGATATGTCTCGCCGCATCCCGCTACGTGGCACGGATGATGAGCTTGATCATCTCTCGGAGAGCCTCAATGCGATGCTCGACCAGAATGAATACCTGATTGCAAGTCTGAAACAGGTCTCCAATGACATCGCGCACGACATGCGCCGCCCGCTGGCGCGTATGCGCCAGAATCTTGAGCGCGCCATTGGGGCACATGGACCTTCCGATACCATGCATGAGCAGGTCGAGTGTGCAATCGAGGATCTGGATGCCGCATTGGAAATATTTTCCTCGCTGCTCAAGCTGGCGCAACTTGAGTCCGGGGCATGGAACAACGAAATGGAACCCCTCGATCCCGCACGACTTCTGGAATCAGTTCTAGAACCGTATCGCTCCGTTATCGAAGACAATGGACAGCGCCTGGAAACCGAAATCATTCCCGCCTGCCCTACCGTCACCGGTCATCCAGTCCTTTTACGGCAGGCGTTCTCCAACCTGATCGAGAATGCCGTACGCCATACGCCCGACCAGACCACCATCACAGCGACCATAATGCTTTCGGACAAGACCATCACGATAGAAATAGCCGATAATGGTCCAGGCATTCCGGACGAAGCCATGCTTCGGGTATTCGACCGCTTTGTCCGTCTTGATACAAGCCGTACGCATGACGGTAACGGGCTAGGGCTTACCATGGTGAAAGCCGTAGTACAACTGCACCGGGGCACGATCGTCTTGTCTCACAACAACCCTGGCGTAAGGTGTATCGTTAAATTACCCATAGAGCTCTAGCCTTCACGGCCTCATAGACAGCAGACCTCCTGGCTGGTTAGAGATGTGCAAATACGACTGAAGATTGGGGCATTGTAAGCTGACATCCCCGTGAGCTTTCGCCAGAAATAATGATGCCGCGCGCCCATGCGATGTGGCCGCCTGCAACGGTCCCGGCGAGCAGGGATCCAAATCGGGATTCATACAAACCATGCTGCTCTGGTCCCTGATTCTGGTTGCATCAGCCGCGGCATTTGGCCTGAGCGCCGTGTCGGGAGGCGGTGCCGGGCTGCTCCTAATGCCCCTGCTGGGGCTGGTGCTGCCTGGCACTCAGGTGCCAGCCGCCCTGTCGATCGGGACAGTTGCCAGTTCGGCGACGCGCATCATCTCGTTCCGGCAGGCGATCCGGTGGGACATCGTCCGGCATTTTGCGCCCACCGCGTTGCCCTTCGCCGCCCTGGGCGCATGGGCATTGAGCCGTATGGAGCCAGCCTATCTGTCGCTGCTTCTTGGCGTATTCCTGATGGGGAATCTTCCCCTTCTCTTTCGCAAGCCTGCACCCCAGGTCACTGTGAAAACGCCCCACGCTATCGAACTGCACGTGCTGGGTGCTACCGCCGGCTTCATTTCCGGTTTTACCGGAGCGGTCGGCCTGGTGTTCAATGGGTTTTATTATCGACTTGGTCTGCGGAAGGAAGAAATCGTCGCAACCCGCGCGGCCAACGAAATCATGCTGCATGTGCTCAAGATCGCTCTCTACGCTGAGTTCGGCCTGTTGAATACCCGGGCCAGCATTGCGGGTATCGCTGTTGCTGCGGCGGCGGTTCTGTCATCAATAATCATGAAGTACCTGTTGCCGCACCTGCATGATCGCCTGTTTCACCATATTGGTCATGCCGCCATGGTCGTGGCGGGTGTCATGATGGTGATCTCCGCCAGTAGTCAGTTAGCGCGGCAGGCAAATGTCACGGTGCATTTCGCCCACGTAGCCCATGAAGCCGCAGCGTCCGTGTCATGGCGACAACACACTTTCGCGGTCGAATGGGAAAATGGTGATGAACGCGAGTTGAGCCCCCGAGTGCTTTCCAGACTGGCTTCATCCCCTATGATAACAACCCATTGATTTAAGTGCGGGAATCTGATTCAGGCTCTGTGAGGAGACTGGAGATGAGCGACCTGTTTTGGCTGCCGGACGAACAAATGGAGCGTCTGCGGCCCTTTTTCTTTAAGAGCCATGGTAGAGCCTGCGTTGATGACCGCCGAATGCTGAGCGGCATCATTTTTGTCAATCGGAACGGCTTGCGCTGGCGCGATGCGCCCCGGGAATACGGTCCACATAAGACGCTCTAAAACCGTTGGAAGCGCTGGGGCGCCATGGGGATCTGCGCCCGGATGATGGACGGTCTGGCTGCCGGAAAGGCAGAGCCCCAGACCATCATGACTGATGCGACGTATCTCCAGGCACACCGCACGGCTTCGAGCGTGCGGCTAAAAAAGGGGATCCAGGTCGCTTGATCGGCCGCACCAGAGGGGCATAAACACGAAGCTGCATGCGATCACCGACCAGAGTGGGCGACCGCTGAGCTTTTTCATGACTGCGGGACAGATAAGCGATTATACCGATGCCGCTGCCCTGCTGGATAGTCTTCCTGAAGCACAATGGATGCCGGGAGATCGCGGGGATGACGCCGACTGGTTCAGGGACGCCCTGGAAGCAAAAGGTATAAAAGCCCTGCATTTCAGGACAGAAATCTCGCGGAAAACCGGTCAGATACGACAAGAGAAAATATAAACGCCGCAATCGCATCGAGATCATATTCGGAAGGCTCAAGGGCTGGCGGCGGGTTGCAACCCGCTACAACAGATGCCCGACCGTCTTCTTCTCAGCCATCTGTCTCACCGCAACCGTCATGTTCTGGCTATGTGTCCCGAGCCTAGGGCCTGTTAGATCTTAAAATACTTCCTATATTGTATGGATTGAAGAAGGAGACGGAACAGGCACTTTCACTGA